>ERZ827450.3066-NODE-3066-length-12102-cov-2.658753_pt1 | contig 12102 bp, 10 predicted proteins | sample MGYA00519773_ERZ827450 | MGnify/ENA primary metagenome ERZ827450 (study PRJEB31778, sample SAMEA3449306) | human gut metagenome | biome: human gut; feature: human-associated habitat; material: faeces | place: United Kingdom | collected 2010/2012 ...
CCAATCATGTGCCATTACGCTTTCTAAAAAAGGAAGTGCTTTTTCTTTTACTTTTTTAGTAAATAACTGTGAGCATCCTATCCCTGCATATCGTGATATCGCCAATTTACCATGTTTATTTATCAATGGCATATTTTTATATTTAAAATAATCTCTGGCACTCATGGTTCCCAGGACTTCTCCGTTTACGATCACCTGGGAGCCTACATCATTGGTAGGCTTCAGAAGAATGGGGTTCATCAGCACAGAAGGCTTAATTCCGGCTGCTTCCGCCTGCATCACCTGAGCTCTGCCCATCTCCAGCCCCTCTTCTGTAATAAAAGAGTTCAGTGCCATATTCTGGGATTTAAAGGGTGCCACCCTGTATCCATCCTGTTTAAAAATCCTGCAAAGCCCTGCTGCCAGAAGGCTTTTTCCTGCATTGGACATTGTCCCCTGCACCATAATCGCTTTTGCCATTTTTTGTTTCCCCTTTTCTCCTGTATAAATACTTATGAAAGCACTTCTTCCAGTACCTCTATCAGCTTTTCATTCTGTTCATGCAGCTTCACTGCCACACGGTAATATCCTTTTTTCAGCCCCAGATAGTTACTGCAATCCCGGATCAGGATCCCCTTTGCAACACATCTTTCAAAGAGATCCTCAGGTCCGTAAAAGAATATATAATTTGCTTCAGAAGGATATACCGTCAGCCCAACCTGTCTCATCTTTTCCTTCATCCATGCAGATTCCCTGAAAATGATCTGCCGTCCTGCTTCCACATATTCTGATTCCTTCAGTGCTGCCATTCCTGCCTGCTGTGCCATGGTAGACACATTCCAGGGCTGGGTGACTGCCTCCATCCGGTCAAGTACTTTCCTGTCCGAACAGAATCCATAGCCCAGACGCACACCGGGGATCGCATATCTTTTGGTAAATGCCTTAAGAATAAAAAGTCCCGGATATTTTTCCAGTTTTCCCTTCAGCGTATATTTCTCCGGATCTTTTACAAAATCCAGGAAGCACTCATCTACTACCATAAATATTCCCTGCATGGCACAGGTTTCCAGGATTTCTTCCAGAAGGTCCTGAGGTATGGTAATCCCTGTAGGATTATTGGGATTACACAGGAAAATAATATCCGGCTTTTCTCTTTTCAGAACATCCGGATAATCTTTCTGTATACAGAAATCATTTTCCTCTTTCAGATAATATCTGCTGATCTCACAGCCAACACTGACCAGTGCCTGTTCATACTCCGCAAAGCGAGATTGTGAGATGGAGCAAATCCCAAAAATAACGTCCCAGGGCCTTCTTTGGATTCAATGCCCTGCTGAGGGAAAAAATAAGGTCTGCGGCTCCATTCCCGCAGATCAGATATTCTTTTTTTGTATATTCATAATCTGCGATTGCCTCTTTCAGAGGTCCGCATCCTACACGGGGATAATCACTCAGGTCCTCTACGCTGTCTATGATCGCCTGCTTTACACTCTGCGGTGTTCCCAACGGATTACAGTTTGCAGAGAAATCCAGACAGTGATCATATTTATAAACATCACCGCCATGTATATGTTTTGTCATCAGTTGTCTCCTGTCTTACTATACATGTTTTATATTAATAACTATTCAGCAATCCACGTTACCGGAATTATAAAAAGAAACAATATCGCACCGCGCTTCCGATCAGAATAAATATCACAGCCCCCAGGATCGCTGTTGCATAAAGCAGACGATTGGAACGTCTGATATCCTCCACCTCCACAGGGCGGATTCCATCTCCTATGGTTGGTTTCTCATAAAGCTTTCCGAAATAGTAAGCATTGCCTGCAAGCTGTACCTCCAGCGCACCTGCCATTGCTGCCTCTGTCTGTGCAGAGTTGGGGCTGGCGTGATTTCTTCTGTCTCTGCGGTAAATCTTCGCTGCATTTTTCACATCCATTTTTACAAATGCAGAGGCTGCCACCATCAGCCATCCTGAAAGTCTGGCTGGAATATAATTGGCCACATCATCCAGCTTTGCAGCGCAACGACCAAAATACAGATATTTATCATTCTTATAACCCAGCATGGAATCCATGGTATTGATTCCTTTGTAAAGAAACATCAGCCACACTCCGCCGATTGCCATATAGAACATCGGTGCTATGACACCGTCAGAAGCATTCTCTGCCACAGTCTCTACTGCCGCCTTTGTAACACCCTCCTCTGTCAATGACTGGGTATCACGGCCTACGATCATGGATACTGCATAACGGGCCTCATCCAAAGTTCCGTTTTTCAGTCTGTCATAGACTTTCATGCTCTCTGTTTTCAGAGATTTCGTTGCCAGAAGCTGATAACACCAGAAGGTTTCCAGTGCAAATCCCGCCCATACTGAGATTCCATAGAGAATGTGGAGGATCAGAAATGGGATTCCACCGCTTAACAGACAGACAAGGATCACTTCCACTATACCTGCAGCCAGTTCGCCCTTATCTGTTTTCGGAAAAATCTTCCGAAGTATTTTTTCCAGAAATGCGATCAGATTTCCGATCAGACACACCGGATGATACAGCCATCTGGGATCTCCTATCATAAGATCAAGTATGAAGCCTGCTGCAAGGGCAGGCATACTGTAATATAACATATTTTTAAAACTCCTTGTTATGATATTCCAGACATTTCATGAGAAAAGCCCTGGGAATCTGGGGATTTCCATAATAATAGATATGAGGATATCCTGCCAGCAGATTACTGCTGCTATGTATACAGTCCCAGCCTCTTTTACTTAAAGGCTTCGCCGCATGGAAGTCACTTCCACAGTTCTCAGAATCAAAATAGTGGAATTCATGGGCCGGAATCTCGCCGATCTCCTCTGCACTTCTGCCAAAAACAGGTTTCCTGGCGGTTAATGTGATATATCCAAATCTGGTCAGTCTGGGAGTACGGAAACATTTTCCGGGGATCACTCCGCAGGTTTTCCGGAACACTCCGCCCATATCCTCCATCTGCTCATGAAGATACATGAAGCCTCCGCATTCTGCCATACATGGCATGCCCTGTTTAACTGCCTGTGCAATCTCTTCTTTCATGGATGCATTGCGTTCCAGTGCCTCTCCATTTAATTCCGGATAACCGCCATAAAGAAGAATCCCATCCAGATCTGCAGGAAGATGTTCATCATGAATTGGCGAGAAATCAACCAGCTCTGCCCCCATTTCCTGAAGGAGACGGAAATTGTCTTCATAGAAGAAACAAAAGGCTTCATCCTTTGCCACTCCGATACGCAGCTTCTGTGGCAGACAATATCCATATGTCCTGTCTTTCTGTATCAGAGATTCCGGCACTTGCAGCTCCTCTGCATTTTTGGCAAGCCCAAGGATCCTGTCGATTTCCAGTGTATCTTCCAATATTCCGGCCAGCTTCTGCAAGCGTTCCCTCAGATCAGAAATCTCCTCAGGAAGCACAAGACCCAGATGACGGCTCTCGATCACACAGTCCTCTACCTTTGGCACATATCCAAGAACCTCCACCTCAAGCTGTTCTTCCACCAGCTTCTTCATTCTGGGATAAAGCATGGGAGACATCTGGTTAAAGATCACGCCTTTGATATGGCTTTTCTCTTTGTACTCCATAAAACCTTTGATATAAGCTGCCAGGGAAATACTCATTCCTCTGCTGTTTACCACAAGGATGACCGGAGTATCTGTGGTATCTGCCAGGTCATAGGCGCTTGCTTTCGTGGATATTCCACCCACGCCGTCATAATAGCCCATAACACCTTCCATCACTGCAATATCGCAGTCTGCTGCATTTTTTCCAAGCAGGTATCGGGTAGTCTCGGCATCTGTAAAAAAGGTGTCCAGATTACGGGATTTCGTCCCGATGACTCTGGAATGAAACATGGGATCTATATAATCCGGTCCGCATTTAAAAGATGCCACTTTCATTTTTCGATTGACCAGTGCCTGCAGAAGTCCGCAGGTGATCAGTGTTTTGCCACTGCCGCTGGCTCCTGCTGCAAGAAGTATTCTTGGAATATCCATCCCTGTTCTCCTCTGTTTCTGTCCTATATTTTTTCAACAATTTCAGGGCATTCCAATCTATTAACTGTTAATCTGTATTTCCTTAACTGTTAATTTGTAATCCCTGATATCTGCATCATTTGTTATTTCCCGGGATTCTGAAGTGTAATAATATAAATGGGATTCTCGCCCATCATCATATGATAACGTCCGATTGCCTTTGAACGTGCTGCACTTAGCTGTACGATCTCATTCTCTTCAAATCCAAACTCTTTCGCTGTTTCCAATGCTTCAGACACAGTTTCAAGAGTGATACAGTTGATCACGATCCGGACCTGAGGGTTCTTTTCAAGCAACAGCTTCACGATCTCTTTCAGATTTCCTGACGAGCCTCCGATAAAAGCATGGGTTGGTGCCGGAAGATCTTTCAGAGCCTCCGGTGCAAGTCCTTCCACAATCTCCAGATTATCCGCTGCAAATTTCACCTTATTCCGGTGGATCAGTTCAACTGCGTCTTCCTTTTTCTCAATTGCCCAGACCTGTCCCTGATGAGCACGAAGTGCCATCTCTATTGACAGTGAGCCTGTTCCTGCGCCCACATCATAGCAGACAGAATCAGCAGTCAGCCGCAGTTTGGAAAGGGATACCGTACGCACCTCTTCCTTTGTCATGGGCGCTTTGCCTCTGATAAATTCCTCATCTCTGATCCCATGCGTCTCCAGACGTGTTCCTGCATTTTCATTTACTGCACAGATGACGGACAAAGGATCACCCTTATATTCTGTCAGTTCACTGGCTGGTTTTACAAAAATCTTCTCATTTTCATAAGACAGATTTTCTCCCACATAAAGGAGCACATCACCCATCCCGTATTTTACCAGCTTCTCTGCCAGAACTGCTACACCGTCTGAAGTTCCAAGTATGGAAAAGACTTTTTCTGCATAACAGATATGTGAGATAAGATTACAGCCTCTTCCATGTGCACTGACGATTTTGGCATCATCCCAGGACAATCCTATTTGGGACATAAAATATACAACTGAGGAAATCCCACACTGAATCTCTATCTCTGTATTATTTTGTGCTGAACTATCCCGTTCTTCCTCACTCTTCTCTGATCCGTTCTTTCTCTGTACTCTCAGATCCGCACTGTCCTGACACAGTACTTCCAGAAGCTTTCTGGCTCCGCTGTAGAAGCCCACATCTCCGGAAAGGACGATCACAATATTGTCATACTCCGGGTGTGCATCAATATAATCCCTGATCTCCTGGCTTCTGTATTCCACGAACACATCCTGTCCCGGACGTTTCACAGAATCCACCATCCTCCTGGCACCGATCAGAAGATCCGCCTGATCCAGGCTGTTCTTACCCTGGACAGTGAGAAGTTTTTGACTTCCCATTCCAATTCCCAGCAATGTAATATGCGGTCTGTGGGCTAAACCGAAATGCTCTGTAAGAAATCTCTTACATTCTCTCACAGACATGCCTTCCTCCTTCAGAGGACGCCCGATGATCACAGGAACTGCATCACATTCCAGGGCAGCATCGATCTTATCCTGAAATCCCCCTGCTTTTCCTGTATCCTTTGTGACCAGATATCTGCAGTCATACTGTCTGAGCATTGCAGCATTCAGCTCTCTGGAAAAAGGCCCCTGCATTCCTATCAGATGTTTCCCCTCAAATCCCAGCTCTGCACAGGCTTTCATCACATTGGGCAGAGAAAGGACTCTTGCATAAAGACGGTTCTGATAATCCTTCATGCCTGTGAAGCCGGCCAGTTCCTTGCTTCCTGTTGTCAGCAGTACACTTCCCTGTGTCTGATCCAGATAATCTGCTGCAGCCTGAACACTGTCCACATATACTGCCCTGTCCTCATGTTCCCCTGCTTCTCTCAGCACCCTGTAATATGCTGTCTGCGTATTTTCACAGGCTGTCCTGATATTTACAGTCACCTCAGCAGCATAAGGATGGGTGGCATCCAGCACCATTTCCGGTTTCTCCTGTAAAAAGACCTCTTCCATGTCCGCTGCATCCAGTCTTCCGGTCTGAACAGTGAGAAATTCATTTTCTGTAAGAGATTTGCTGCCATATTCTGTGGCAACAAATCCCTTTGTCTCTATCTTATGATCTGCCAGAAACCGGCAGATTTCGTATCCTTCTGTTGTTCCCGCAAAAACAAGAACTTTATACATTCCTATATCCCCTCGGTGTTACCATCTTATTGTTGATTTCCTTTGTCTGAGAATTACCGATAAATACTGTGGTAAACATATCCACCTGTGTATCTCTCAGTTCCTTTAATGTCATTACATGAGCTTCTTCGCCTTCTCTTGCAATATTGGAAACTGTTCCGCAGATGGTATCCGGTGATTTGTATTTCATCATCAGATCACAGGCTTTCTGCAGATAATCATGACGTTTTTTACTTGACGGATTGTAAAGACATACAACAAAATCTGCCTGGGCTGCTGCCAGAAGTCTTGCCTCTATCTTTTCCCATGGTGTGAGAAGGTCGCTTAAGCTGATCAGACAGAAGTCATGGATCAGAGGTGCACCCAGAACAGCAGCTCCACCTGTTGCAGCTGTCACACCCGGGATGATCTCCAGTTCTGTTTCCGGATAATTGACACCAACCTCATACATCAGACCTGCCATACCATAAACTCCGGCATCACCGCTGCAGATCATGGAAACAGTTTTGCCTTTCTTTGCCTCTTCAAAAGCAAGTACACAACGGTCCACTTCCTTTTTCATTGGTGTAGTCATAAATTCTTTTCCCGGAAAATATTCCTTCACCAGGTCTACATATACGGTATATCCGATGATCGCATCACTTTCATTCATGGCGCGGATCGCTTTTCCTGTCATCTGGTCATAAGCTCCCGGTCCGATTCCGATTACATATATTTTACTCAAAATGTATCCTCCATTCCCTGGCAGCCACTGCTGTGGTCACACCATTTTCTCCTGTTTTTCTCTGCAGCAGTCTGCCATTTCCACTGGCAAGGACTGCACTTCTCTCACAGACATTGTCCACACCTGTGATCTTTTTTACAAAAGGTGAGGGAGTAAATTCTCCAGGCACCTGTTTTAATTCTTCTTCTGTATAAGTCACAAAAGGAATCTGCCAGTCCTGTGACAATGACAGGATTCCCTTTTCTTCTTTCTTCAGATCGATGCTTGCGATCTGCTCAAATGCTTCTTTATGAAATCCGGATCTGTCCAGCACCTTCTGCGCTGCCTCTGCGATTCCACGGGCATCCTTGTCTTTCCTGCAGCCCATACCCAGAGTCAGACATTTCGGAACTACCTGTGTGGTAGAAATAAAAGGATTACAGGAAGTATGTACAGTAACTGCAACTCCGCAGTCTATATTCGTACAATCTGTCCCTGTTCCATCAAAATCAGAGCTTTTCTGTGTTTCCTCTTCTGATCTGTCATCCGTACTGTTGACAGGATTCCCATATTCGTCACACCGGACCAGCCCCTCCGGCAGTTCGCCGTCCGTCGGAAACTCACTGTAAAATCCAACTTTCTTTCCTGCCAGAAGTGTAGCAGAGACTTCCTTTGCTGCTTTCATGTTAAAGATATTGCAATTGTTTTTCTTTGCAAAAACATCTACTGCAAAACGGTGATGCAGGTCTGTGGCTGTTGTGACCACTGGTATTGCTTCCAAAATTTCTGCTGTTTTTAGCGCCAGTTCATTGGCACCGCCCAGATGTCCGGACAGAAGGGAAATGACAAACTTTCCACACTCATCTACGACCAGCACCGCAGGGTCTGACTTCTTTGACGCTACATAAGGCGCAATGCTGCGGACGGCAATTCCGGTGGCACCGATAAAGATCAGTGCATCTGAATCAGAAAATTTCTCTCCTGCCCATGCAGAGGTACTGATCTGAATAGAATCCAGAAGATATTTACTTTTTTTATCCAGTTCTGCTGTCATACCGGCAGCTTCCAGACCCCGGCATAATCTCTCCCCGGTCTGCTGACCGGTAAGGCTGAAGCATATAAGTGCAACCTTCACTGTTATATTCCTTCTCTTTCTCCTGTTTACAGTAATCTCATAAACGATAGCAATTCCTTAAGGTTACCAGATTCTATGAGTGATGTGTTTTTGATTTCACAGCCTCACGAAATTCTGTAGTAAACTCCGGATCATACAGCTTGGAGCGGTCATAGTGTGCTGCTGCAACTGTATCTCCGATGATCATCAGAGCAGTTTTTGTAATATTATTTTCTGCAGCCGTTTTTGCCAGTGTTCCCACTGTGCAGACGAAGGTCTTCTGTTCCGGCCAGGTTGCCTTATATACAATGGCTGCTGGTGTATCTGCTGTATAACCGCCTTCAATAAGACGTCTGCTCAGCTCTTCCAGCATTCCTGTACTTAAGAATACAACCATAGTTGCCTGATGAGCCGCAAATGACTGAATGCTTTCCTTGGACGGAACCGGAGTTCTGCCTTCCATTCGTGTAATGATCACACTCTGAGAAATATCCGGCAGAGTATATTCCAGATTCAGGGCACTTGCAGCACCGCAGAATGCACTGACACCCGGACAGTAATCATAAGTGATATTTTTCTCATCCAGAATATCCATCTGTTCACGGATCGCACCGTAAATACATGGATCTCCGGTATGAAGGCGGACAGTTGTCTTTCCCTCTGCTTCCGCCTTCTCGATCACATGGATCACTTCCTCCAGTGTCATTTTTGCACTGTTGTAGATGGTGCAGATGTCCTTTGTATATTCCAGAAGCTTTGGATTTACCAGTGATCCTGCATAGATCACCACATCTGCTTCCTCCAGATACTGTTTTCCTCTTACTGTGATAAGATCCGGTGCTCCCGGACCTGCTCCTACGAAATGTACCATAATCTATCATTCTCCTTATTATAAATTTATTTCAACTGTTCAATACTTTCACAGTTGTGAGTCAAAATCCATTCAAGCGGATATTCGCAATCCGCTTCGCTACTTGCTCATAACCGAATAACTGCTCCGCAGTTTATCAGAAGGAGCTTGCACTCCTCCTGATACAAGCAAGTCCCCACCCACTGCTTATTGCTTTTCGCAATGGAAACAGGGGACTTGCTTGATTCGGTTAAAGGCTGACGTACCTGGACAAAATAACAGTCAGACCAAATTTCCCGGTCTTTTCTTTTTTCTCCTGTATTTTTCCATTGTACTTTTTCACGAGTCCGCGAAACAGCTTCCGGCTCATCGGATAATGGGCGCTGCGGATTGCATTGAAGCCGGTTTCTTTGAGTTTCTTTACCCGCGCCTCCGCAGAATGCGTAAATTCTGCTGTTCCGATAATTCCGTTGTCATGATGGATACATCCGCCGCGAAGTTTTACAACTTTTCCATTCACTCTCAATCCGTGTTTTGTATCCAACTGAAGTTTACGAATTCCGAAGGTTCCTGTTTCCTCATCAATCACGGAATCATTTTCTTTGATATACGTACGATAAGTATACAGGTATGGATTCTCCGCATCCCAACGATTTGGATTTGGTACATACATTTTCTGCTGATATTCCTGTTCAGAATGTTCCTCGACCGTCACTGACATTTCATCTGCAGCAACCACATTTCCTTCTGCATCCATCAGTTCCGTGCACAGTGTAATCTCCCGGATTCCGATTCCTGTGTAAGCGATTGTTGACTTTGCACGAATGATTGCCTGATCATCTTCCACTTCAATTGCTGCAAGCTGTACACTGTCCGGAACAAGATGAAGACGATCAGCAATCATCAGATTGACATCTCTGTAAATTCCGCCTCCTGTATACCAGCGTCCGCTCGGAACTCCATTTTTGACAACTACTTTTAATGCATTCGGTTCGTTGTAGTTCAGATATTTTGTGATATCAACATAAAAATTACTATATCCGTACGGGCATTTCCCGGCAAATGAATTGTTCACATATACAAAAGCATTCTGGTATACCCCTTCAAACTCCAGATATACATTCTTATCCTTATCATCTGCATTCATCGAAAATGTCTTGGTGTACACATAGCTTTCCTCTCGGAAAAATCCATTTCCGCTTCCGTTCGGTTCTTCCGGGTTTCGCTCTCTTCCTATTGATGCATCATGCGGCAGAGTCACCTGTTTTGCCATATTGTTCCCACCAGCCAATGCATCCAGGGAGCTTCCGCTTCCAACTGTGAATATCCAGTCATGATTGAATTTTTGTTTCTTCATATTCCCATTTCCTCCTGTTATTCAAATGATTCTTTCTGAATTTGAGAGCAACATTTTTTGAAGCTAATTTTTCACATGCTCATTCATAAACTTCGCACTGAGCTGGAACGACTTCACCGGGGACTTGTCCACCCAGTTCTTATGGCTTTCCAGTATCACGGCATCCACACCGCTTTTCTGTGCAATCTCCACCATCTTCGTCAGGTTCATATTACCGTATCCAAGTTCCATACTGTCCGATTTGAGAATCTGTCCTCCCGGTCCGCTCATCCTTGTTCCTCGGTCATTGATGTGGTAGAGCTTCATCCGCTCTCCCAAGCGTTCCATGAGAGCAATCGTATCCACACCGGCCTCTGTCGCCCAGTAAGAATCGAATTCGAAGTTGACATATTCCGGATTTGTCTTTTCAATCAGCACATCGTAGGCACATTTTCCCGCTCCCACTTTGCGGAATTCACAGTTGTGATTGTGATATAACAAGGAAATGCCTCCTTCTTTCAGAATTTTTCCTGCCTTATTTAGCTTCTGTGCCAATTCCAGTACCGCTGCCATATTGGAATAATCAAACCGATGCATTCCCGTAATGACAATATACTTTGTGGAAAATGTTTTTGCTTCTTCCATAATTTCCTGCGGATTTCTAAGAATGCTTCCAAGATCCTCGTGGATACTGACCACCTTAAGTCCGGTGTCCGCAATCAACTTCTTCCAGTCTAATTTCGCTGTCTTTCCAATCGGCATCCCCGCAAGGGTTGTCAGAACACGAACGATCGGCGGCATCTTTTTCATCATGAATCCATTCAGCTCGATTCCGTCATATCCGGCTTCTTTCATCAGGCGGATCGTTTCTCTTGCCTTTTCTTCGGAACCCATTGCCGTTCCGATCTGAATTAACTGAATTGCTTTTACTGCCATGTTATCTTGTCTCCTCACTTATTCCATATATGCCGAACTCTTCATGATCGTATTCAACATTCTCTTCGCACAGGTCTGCAGATCTCCAAGTGTGATCGGGCAGACTACATCGCCATCTTTCGCACCTACTGAAGCGATAATCTCATCCACATCCTCCTGTTTTCCAGGCATCGTCAGATCATTTCCTGCCTTGATACATCCTGCTGCACTGGAGCATCCGTACTTGAATTCCATTCCCTGATTCATCTCCATACCGCCGGTTGTCCCCCAGTCTGTCATAACGATTCCGTCAAATCCCCATTCATTTCTCGTAATGGCTGTCAACAAATCTTTATTATTGGCAGAATGGATTCCGTTGATGAGATTGTAGGATGTCATAATGGACATCGGTTTTGCTTCTTTTACTGCAAGCTCGAATCCCTTCAGATAAATCTCACGAGCCGCTCTCTCACTGACGTGTGCATTCGTGTGCATTCTGTTATCTTCCTGATTATTCAGTGCGAAATGTTTGATAGTTGTGCCAACTCCGGCATGCTGCTGTACGCCCAATGTATCTGCTGCCGCACATTTCCCTGCAACAAGCGGATCCTCGGAATAATATTCGAAGTTACGTCCGCACAACGGATTTCTGTGAATATTCATCCCCGGTGCCAGCCACAGTGTCACACCGAATTCTTTCATCTCTTCCCCGACAATATCTCCACATTCTTTGATTGCATCCACATCCCATGTCTGGGCAAGCAGTGTGGCAATCGGGATTGCAGTACAGTACTGATAATAGTCAATGGCATCTTCCGGAATCTCCGGCTTTGGTGAACCGGCCATAAGTAAGTCCATTCCCGGAATTGGCGCATCACTTGTTCCCGGAATCACATTGCCTTCTGCATCTGCCTTGAAATGCTTCGACAGTCGAAGTCCTGCCGGTCCGTCCGCCAGTACCAGATTGCGAATGTCACGATCTTCAATCATCAGGGAAGTGGTGTCT
>ERZ827450.3070-NODE-3070-length-12088-cov-12.937256_pt1 | contig 12088 bp, 10 predicted proteins | sample MGYA00519773_ERZ827450 | MGnify/ENA primary metagenome ERZ827450 (study PRJEB31778, sample SAMEA3449306) | human gut metagenome | biome: human gut; feature: human-associated habitat; material: faeces | place: United Kingdom | collected 2010/2012 ...
GTCATGACACAAGAAAAGCTCCCTCACAGGAAGGAGCTTTGTCTACAGTCTGAAGCCACCTCTAAACGAGGTGGCTGATCTCTGCCAGAGTCGGGACACAGGCATATAAACACTTTTTGAGTTCTGCATCCGGCTGCGTCTGATCCGGTACCATGACAACCTTGCAGCCTGCACGGTATGCACTTAAGACACCGTTAGGAGAATCCTCCACCGCCATGCACTCCTCCGGGGCGAGTCCCAGCTGCCCGCAGGCGTAGAGATAAATGTCCGGAGACGGCTTACCTTCCGCTACCATGGTAGCGGAGATCAATTTTTCAAAGTAAGGTCTGATCCCTGTAAGCGTCAGATATTTTTCGGTCCGCTCCAGATCCGTTGCTGTGGCAACCGCTGCGGTGATATGCCTTTTTTTCAGATCTTCCAGAAGCTCCACGGCACCGGGCTTGCATTTGATGCCATCCCGGTCCAGTGTTTCTTCCATCATCTCTTTTCGTTTGTCACGCACCACATAATAGTCAAAATCTTCACCGTACCAGTCCTTGAGCTGTCTGGGGGCAAAAGGCCTTCCAAGACTGCGCATCGTCAGTGCCTGCTCATCCGTCATCGTGTAGCCGTAAGCCTCCAATGCCTTCGGCCAGAAAATACGGTAATATTTTTCGGTATCGATCAATGTACCGTCCATGTCAAAAATTACTGCCCGGATCATAACTGTCCCTCTGTATCATCCGCCTGCCCGGCGTGCTCCGCTTTTTCCTGTCTACGCTTTTTCCTGCGTTTTGCCACCTTTTTCACAAGTAATACGATCAACAGTATCCCTACTGCTACTCCGATGATGCACATTACGATCATCCGGGTATGGCTGCCTTCTGCCTCCGCGATACGGAAGCTGCCGGGTACCTCCATGGTGAACTGTCTGTAGCTGCCGATCACCGTGGATTCCACTTCTCTGTATTCGCCGTCCTGTTCTACCCAGACCACAGTATTGTCGGCATCCTCACAGTAGACACGTAAGGTTGCTTCTCCGGTATAGTCCGGTGCGTCCTCTTTCATGGAGTTGGTCATGGAGACCTTATATGTGTCCCCCTCTATCTGCAGATGCAATGCCGCATTCGGATAGAAGTTACCCTCTGCCATGACCAGAGGTTTGTTGGCATCATTTTTCTCTGCGGAAGCAATGGATGCGGTCCACTCCTGATACTCCGCTTCCAGTACACGATTACCGGTAATATAACTGAAATCATAATCCGGCCATACACCGTAATAGCCTTCCTTCTCCGGCACCTCCGGAATCTGATCTGCAGACAGATAGTCTCCGTAATTACATTTATAGGAAGCCACTTCCTCGCCATCTGCCAGGAAAGTGATCGTAAACTGCGAAAAAGCTTCCGGAACTCCATCCTTTGCGCAAAGTTCCTGATAGGACAACGGGGTCGCTCCGCCCTGGTAACCGATGCCGTCTACACCGCCGACACCGCCTTCTACATAATAATTGCCGTACAGGCTGCCGTCATCACTGACTTTACCTGCAATGCTGCCCTGATTTTCTCCGGACATATCCAGATCATTGTATGCATAACTGTAAAAAATATCGCAGCCTTCTCCGGCGATACCGCCGATATTATTTTTACCGGTGATCCTGCCCATGCTATAGCAGCTGCGGATCGCATAGCTGGCAGATCCGGCAATACCACCCACATCACTGCCTCCGGTACTTTCAATGGGCGCATAGGATTCACAGGAGATAATTGCTCCGTATTCCGCCTTGCCGACGATACCTCCCACGTTATCTTTTTTACCGGTGATATCACCGAAATTGCGACTGTCTCTTACGACTGCCTTGATGGTCTGCTCCACATCAAAGCTCTCCGTTCCGGTCAAGGTGATGTCATCCTCCGGGTCAAAATCATATTCCGTTGCCACCTGTCCGACGATACCGCCGACATTGGTATCCGCCTCTACCGTACCACGATTTACACACAGTGTGACTTTACCTTTTTGGAAGCTGGAGGTGTCATATAATGCTTCTTCGGTTCTCTCAGGTTCTGCCTCACCAGCCTCAGCATCAGGATCTCCTGGGTTCACTTCCCCCTTGCTCGCGGATTCATCCGAAGTATCCTCCACAGAAATCCCCTCGTATCGGAAGAGATCATCGCGGATCTCGCTGACCAGTCTGCGCAATACCCTCGCCTGATCCATCAGCTCATCCATATGTGCGCTGGTATTGTCTGACCCTGCCTGTAATACATCTCCCAACTGACCCAGCTGGTCAAATGCTTTATCCAGGCTCTGCTTCAGTGTATCCAGATTATTCTTAATACCACCACTGCGGTCCGTGGATGCACTAACCATATTATCCAGATGCTTCGTGGCATTTTCACCAAACTTTTTCAGCGCCGCTTTATAACTCTCTGTATCATCCGGTACAGAGAGCGTAATATCACCTCCGCTCAGATCATTGCCGCTCAGCGTGATATCGTGTCTGTTGCCGTTATTTTTATCGTCCTCTGCCTGTTTGTTCAGGTCATTATTCAAAACCTTCAGGTCATTGCTGACACCGTTCAGTTCCTGATTATAAATATACCACAAGTCATTCGTGGTTCCGGTAAGGGAATTTCCCGCGCTATTGGCATCCTTCAGATTCGTACTGATACTTTTGGTCAGCGCAGATGCCTGTCTGCTGTAGCTGCTGACATCCTTCTGGGTTGCATCCAGCATATCCAGAAATTTATCGGTCTCGGTATCCAGCTCCTTTAATTTGTCACTGAGATACTGGATCTCCAGAAAAGGCTCCATCTGGCCTACGATACCGCCCACATCTTTTCTGCCCTGCACATAACCTGTATTGGTGCAATTCTGCAGATAACCCTGATGCAGTCTGCCTACAATACCTCCGGTATTGTAACCCACATGCTGATAGCCAATGGCTCCGGAATTGGAGCAGTAATAGATCTTACCATCAGAGATGCCTGCGATACCGCCGGTATCCGTATGCGCAGTCACATTGGAAGTACTGTTGATCTGCTCCAGATTGTCCATGGTAATATCATCCAGATCATAGGTCACTTCCGTGCTATAGGTATTGATGCTGCCACTGTTGCTGCAGTTATTTAAGATACCGTGATTGTTCCCGACAATACCACCTGCGGAATGATTGCCAATGACATTTGCATCCGATTCACATCTGCGGATCTCGCCGGTCTCTTCATTCACACCCGCAATGCCACCGACTTCATTATCGCCGATCACATTACCGGAAAACTTACAATTCTCAATGCTGCCGTAATTCACCCCTACGATACCGCCGACCTGATTCTGGCTTCCGGAGGGAGATATTTCTCCGCTCACCGTGAGATTACGTACTTTGGCACCTTCCTGCACATAACGGAAAAAACCTGCCGCAGAACCATTCCCCGTAAGCTTTACATTGGAGATCGTAAAATTATTACCATCGAAAATTCCCGCAAATGTTGGGATACTGAATTCACTTTCCATGCTCAGAACGATGTCGTTGCGCAGCACTACTTTGATACCTCTGGACCAGCTGTCCAGCACACAGTTCTCCGCAAGCCTGCGCAGATCCTCCTCCGTGCTGATCTCTACAATTGCATAATCCTGCTCCTGCGTGGTGCTGCTATAACCGCTGCCGCCCTTATATTGTTCATAGGTTAACGTCTCTTCCGCATAAGCGGTTGCCGGTGTCTGCAGCAGTAATGCCGCTCCCAGCAGGAAACATAATAATCTCTTACTGTTCATCTTCTGTTCCCTCGCTTTCTGCTGTATTATTCGAAAGCTCCTGTGCTTCCAACCTGGGGGACGCATTCTCCGCTGCATCCTCCCGCTCCATGGTCACGGTATCCTTGGGACGCACCACCGCTCCCATCTCACCGTCGATGACACCGATGAAATCACCTTCCAGCACACCGTTGACATAACCCTTGATATGACCGTTCATTCGGATCCTACCGGCAGAAGGCAGCGGCTTCGCCAGATCACGCTTTAAGGTAAATGCCGTCTTCTGAATAATGATATCTCCGATCAGCAGTGTCTGGGGCAATGCCAGCAGCACCAATAAAATAGAGGTCAGGGTACCACGTCCCAGCGCCAGTCCGATCGCTGCTACCGCTGCATTAGAAGATACATAACTGATAATGAATCCAGCAGCCACCAGCATGGAACCACTGGTAACAATCGTGGGGAACGCCTGGTTCAGCGCCTCGATGGCAGCTTCTTTGATCGGCATGTACGTCTTCAGATCCATATAACGGCTGGTGATAACGATAGCGTAGTCGATCGTCGCACCCATCTGGATGGCGGACACTACCAGATATCCCAGGAAGTATACATTTTCACTCAGCAGATACGGCAGTGAGAAGTTCATCCAGATACTACCCTGAATCGTTACTACCAATAGTACCGGCAAGCCGGCAGACTGGAAAGTGAACAACAGGATGATCATAACGAACAATGCCGTCAGTACAGTGATGATCGTGTTATCTGTTGCGAAAGAATCTCCCAGATCCTTATCACTGGTGGCATTTCCGACTAACAGGATATCATCTATATTATAGAACTTCGCCACGGTATTGCGTATCTGATCCAGCGCTGCGATGGTCTCTTCTCCTTCATAAGGTACATTCAGTTCCAGAACGAAACGGGAATTATCTTCTCCCAACAACTGATCCTTTGCAATCATGATCTTGGAATGTGCGTCCGATAAAGTCTCCTCCAGATCATCATCCAGCGTGATGTTGCCGCTTTCTTTCTGATCATAAATGAACAGGAACATATCGATAAAAGGTACTTCGTAATCATTGACACCGCTGACCAGAGCACCGTAATCACTCTGATCCAGGGCATATGCCGAATACAGCATATCCGCCACTTCCACATCCAGATCGATCAGCTCTGCAAATTGTCTGGGATTCAGTTTGTCGGTCAGCATGTAACCATCCATAGCTTCAATATTGCCAAGTCCCTGAACGGATTTTACCACATCCAACTTTTCCAGTGCCTTCAGGGTCTGTGCCTCTTTTTCATAATCACCGTTGGGCACAATGACCGCCAGCTGATTCACCATGCCAAATTCCTTATTGACCATGCTGACTGAGAATTTATTCTCACTCATACTGCTGGATTCCAGTGTATTTACATCATATACATAATTCGCCTTGTTGGACAGAAAAAATGCTGCAATAACACCCACGATCAGTACCGGAGGTACAATGTAACGGGTAGCCACACAGAATTTTCCCACTGCCGTGATCTTCGGTACAAAACTCTTATGATGCGTATTGTCGATTGCCTTGGAAAAGGTAAGCAGCAGTCCCGGCATCAGGAAAAATACTGCTACCATACTGAAAATAATGGATTTCGCCAGGATAATACCCATATCGTAACCAATTCTGAACTGCATGAACATCATGGCTACCATACCTGAGATCGTGGTCAGGGAGCTGGAAGAAATCTCCGGGATTGCCTTACTCAAAGCCACGATTACAGCCTCTCTGGCATCCTTGTCCTCATGCTCCTCCATAAAACGGTGTGCCAAAATGATGGCATAGTCTACTGCCAGACCTAACTGCAGCACCACTGCGATAGAGTTCGTCACAAAGCTGATAGTACCGAACCAGTAGTTCGTTCCTTTATTCAAAATAGCTGCCACGATAAATGTGGTCAGATATACCGGGATCTCCGCGTAAGTTGTGGAAGTAAATAGCAGCACGGCTACGATAACCACAGCTGCCAACAGCAGAATGACGATCATATCATTATTCAGGTCATCCGCATCACGCTCTTCCTGACCGATATCCGAAGAATAATAAACATCATAATCAGACAGGGCATCCAGTACCTCAGTCAGATGCTGCTGTGTGGCTTCCGTATCCGCTTCCTCATCAAAAGTGACAGACAATAAAGCCTCCATGTCATGATAATGGTCCTCAGTGTCATCGAAATCCAGCATACTGACACCATCCATTTTTTCCACCTGATCCGCCAGCTTCTGTGCCTCATCAAAAGTCACATTACAGATCAGGATCCGGGCGGAACCGTAGGTCGTAAACTCCGAATCCATCAGATCCAGTCCCTTTCTGGTCTCTGTCGTATCCGGCAGATATGTGGTCAGGTCATTATTTACTTTGACCTTATTCATGGATAATACGCAAAATATGCATAAAACAATAAAGATCAGATAGAATCCTTTTCGTTTATCTACGATAAGTGTGGCAAGTTTCATCATAAAGGAGTTATCTTTTTTGTCTTTTTCTGTGTTGTCTGCTGCCATAGTTTCCTCCTGCTGTGTCTCTTTTTGTACCCTTATGTATCTGATTTTTCTATTCTTAGTTTAAGAGTTTTTCCCGCTTCTGTAAAGCCTTACTACAAAAATAAAAAATTGTATTACTGTCATCTAATAAACTTGTGTTGATTTTCTAACACAAGCAAAATATAATAATAGGGAAGAAAAAGCAAGCCACAAATTGTGTTGATATGTCTGTTTTTGAACATTGTATTGACGTGTGTTCATTGTTTTAGAAAAAATTCAGATTTGCATTAGATACGTATTAGATATTATATATAAAAAGTGATTTCTGATCATTTTCCGGAAAGGATGGAGAATTGTTGTATGGAAAAAATGGATCGCCGCGTGCGCAAAACCCGCGCCCTGTTGCTGCAGGGATTAGTCAAAATGATGGAAACCCACGATATTCAGGATATTTCCGTCAAAGAACTCACAGAACTGGTAGATATCAATCGCGGAACCTTTTATCTGCATTATGATGATATCTACGATATGCTCCATAAAGTGGAAGATGAAATGTTCCGAGAGTTCAACGAGATCATGGAGCAGGAACCGCTAGGTACTCCCACATCGTCCTCTGACGGTCTCCTGTTAGAGTTCTTCCGCTTCTTAGACCGCCACAGAGATCTCGCCAGAGTCATGATCGGTCCCCATGGAGACCTCACCTTCGTTAACCGCCTGAAGGACCAGATCAAAAAGCGCACTCTCCGCTTTCTGGAAAGTGCGCAATCCGATGCTAATTATGAATATCTCTGTTCCTTCATCATTACCGGTTGTGTCGGTGTCGTAGAGACCTGGCTGAAAGAAGTCACTCCCCAGTCTCCGGAAGAAATGGCAGGGATTCTGGGCACCATGCTTATGCGGCAGCTTACTTTTGTTCCGGAGCCTGCATAGACTGCTTAGACTGTGTCAGCTCCGGCATACCTACACTTAAAGAAGTCACGACCTCGCCATCCAGGAAGAAAGATACGGTATCACCTACCTGGAGGTCATCCGGCGTGGCATCCGCCCCGTCAATCGTGATGATCGTATCAGCATTGACCGTAATAGTCATAGTGTCACCGCTGAGGGTTAAGGTCATCTCATCTAACATATCTTTCTCGGGTTTCTGACCGTCCGGAGCTTCTCCGCTGGGGACTTCTCCTGTAGGTTTTTCGCCGTCAGGTGCCGGGCCATCGGGTTTATCGCCTGTAGGTGCTTCCTCATCCGGAGCCTCCGGCTTCTCTGCCAGCGAAATGGAGATCACATTGCCGTCAATGGCTGTGATCTGACCAAGATAAGATTCCACCTTCTCTTCACCTGATTCTGTTGCCGCATTTTGCTCCACCGTGCTCTGTTCCGTCGTGCCCTCCGGTGCGATCGTCTCCTTCTGTTCTGCTGATTCACTTGCTGCGCTCTCCGTGCCCGCAGATGTTGTTCCTCCGCATGCTGTAAATCCGGTCATCACCATGGCAGCAGTCAACACTGCGCACATTACTTTTGTGTTCACCTGGGGTAAATTCCATCTTCTCATCTTCTCATTCCTCCTGTTCCATTCATTCCTTAAAAAACTTGTGAATATTTACTTCCCCTTATCTGCCTCTTATGATAAAGTTCATCTGCGAAGGAATTGTGAGAAAAATGTGGTGATTCTGTGAATTTTTCAGACATGACATTTCTGTCATGTGTACTATGTTGGAAGTGTCAGCTTACGTGTCGATTCTTCCGTTTTGTTGTAAATATCGAAGAAATGCGGTACAGCCTTCCAGGACATCATTGTAGGTCGTCCCAAACTCTCCCGTGTACCATGGATCCGATATATCCCGTTCCGAGCCGGCATAAGATAAAAGCCTGACTACTTTCCCATCCGGATCTCCGCCGAATATCCGCAGCATGTTGCGGATATTCGCACTGTCCATACCGATCAGATAATCATATTCCGCATAATCCGCCTTCGTCACCTGCCTGGCCCGCTTCCCCTCACAGGAGATCCCGTGCCTGGCAAGCTCCGCCTTCGCCGGCGGATAGACCGGGTTCCCGATGCCGTTCCAGATCTCCTCCGTGCTGGTGGCAGCGGAAGCAATCTGGAAGTGATCGGCGAGATTCGCGTCGGATACCAATTTTTTCATAACAAATTCTGCCATGGGGGAACGACAGATGTTGCCGTGGCAGATGAAAAGTATCTTTATCATTGTTTTGTTTCTCCTTGTTTTGCCCCGATATGCCCTGTTTTGCAAGGATTGCCGGGTATTTGCGAAATGTGCACTTAGTCTGCCATCTTGGCAAAATACGGCAAGATGAAGCAAGTTATTACTACCTGTTAGTAGTAAAATTAGTAGTAAAAGGGTAAGGGTTACTACTAAGGTTTTTTACGAATTTCTTCTTTTTCTGATAGTTCTATTATTTTTTCAATAATATCTTTATCATGCTTGTTTTTCAATTTTTCTTGCGGTCCCTCATATTCCAATATAGAATCTTCTACAACACGGGCTCCCGGAATGGTGTAATCAACATTTTTTTGATTATATATATCCTGTAATATTCGTGCAGCTTTTTCATATTTGCTTATACAACATTTTTTATACTTCTTTCCACTTCCACATACACATTTATCATTCCTTCCAATCTTACCTTCTATACTTGTTTTATATGTAGACATATAATCAAAGGAATGGGCATTCATATCCTTGTCTTCTTCATAGAAAAATACTTCTCTTTTTATAATCCTATCTTGAATACTTCCGTCACTATATTTCATAATACATTTAGTTGGGCTAAAGGTTTCAAAATGAACATTTTTAACGCGTTCTAGTTCATCTTCTGTCTTCCCTACACATTTAACATATGAATTTTGGTAAATGACATCATTTATTTCCTGCACTTCTTTCTCATCCAATTTAACAAACTTATTTTCCTTTATATAAACCGGACATCTGCCATAGAAAAATACAATATAGAACTTTGATGATAAAGGAATTAATATCATTGTATCTTTCATCCCGATTTGCCTATTGGATGCATTAGAAAATCGATTTTTATATTTTAATGCGACAGTAGAAACATATTGATCACTCAATAAAAGTTTTTCTTCCTCATCACAGATAATGGCACATTTATAGCAATTACAAATTGTATTGCGCAGCCCCCTAATATATCCTACATCCATTATATTCAGAAGCATTCTTTCAACCCGAACTTCCTTTGGATTCTCAGCATCCATTGAATACTCCCGCAATAATGCCCCACTCCTAAAATAAAACAACAAAACATATGGAATAATACTGTCTATTTTATCCTTAAACGGAATAATATTATCTCCATCTCTACAATATTCTTCTATTTCAGTTATTAAAGAATCAATCAATGGAAATGCCTTAGATTCAAACTTAGCAAATAAATCCTCTATGGAATTTTTTTCTATCTTAGAATGTTCATAAACATAATTCTGTGACATTGTATCAACAATGCTTTTTTTCGTAACTATACTCTTATCAATAAACAATTCATAAATTTTCTTCTGCTGGTCTGCAAAATGTTTTAGAATACCTTGCGAGACATAGTGTTGTTTTTTTGTAATACCTATCTCTATCACTCCTTTTTTATCATAAACGAAGAAACTCCATTATTTCCTCATTTGAAAATCCCACCCACATTAAACTCATCACTTTAATCAGCCTATCAAACTGAATAATAATATATTGTAATTTATTATCTGAAGCAAAATCATAATAATATGCATATCCGTGTACAATATCAATCCTTGTTTTCTTTATCTCTTCACTCACCATTTGAGTATTAAGAGTTGACTTCTCTAATATTTCAGGAAATAGATCAAACATAAATACTAATTCCTTTTTTAACGTCCAACTTTTACTTTTTGCTTTCTTTGGTTCTATTTTTTTCAAATAAATATTCAAAAGCCATAACCTGCTCAATGAACCGTTGCGGTGAATATTCTGTTTTTGTATTTGATAAATGACCTAACGGAACACTTCTAGTTATTTTACTTCCACAATCCTGAGCAATATTATTCAAAATCTTAGGTACAAACTTCATAACATCAAGTTCAAAAAACATTACATCTTTTACAGAAATGTTATCTTCACATATATTATCAGAACAAAACCACCCTGCCAGCATACCATCATTATACAGAGCAATTCTTTTAAAAGAAACATCTGCTTGTGAATTCATAAACATGGAAAACCTATGCAAAGTGCGTACAATTTCAGCACACTCTAAGATTGTCCCTTCTTTAAGCCTTATCCTCACATCTCCATTACGTTCAAAATCCTCTAATAAACCCAAGTTTCCGTTGTGTCCTATACAGTACTTTAGATTATAAGTATTGTCTCCCATTTCAAACGGAATTGAATATACCTCTTTAATATCTACAGCAAAATTTATCCCAGTTCTTGATAAATCGATATAGTTATATTTATACCGAAAAACGTCATCTAAATATGACGACTGAATACCAATTTCGTCATATCCCTCTTTCACATGAAGATTTTCCACAATGTAACAAGACAGATAGCAAGTACTTCCCAATGAATGCTCAACTAGGATGGTTATTTTTCTGGGTTCCGTCCCAAGGCTAAAATATACTCCTGAAAGAATATAATTTCTCTTTTTATTATGTTCCTGCATAAAGTCATTCAATATTTTATCATCAGTAAATAATTCCATTCTGTATTTATCTATTACAAAAGGAATCTTCCCATTTTTATATATAATAAATCCTTTTACCATATACGCTCTCCGTTTTTATATTAAAAATTTTAACACATCTTCCATCTCAAAATTCCAGTTCTTTCCCATTTATTATATCGTCACCATTATCATTTTTCCATCGAAAAAACGCCCCAGTAATAGGAGCGTTTCGTAAACGTCAAATCCTGCGCCTTAGTAGTCTAAACCGTAGTATTTATGCGTTTTCCCGACATATTATGCCGTACTCTGCCCCACTTTGCCAAACCCTACATTATAGTAAAACTAAACTGCTGTGACAGATGAAAAGTACTTTAATCATAATATCTTATATCCTCTCACATAGTCTCAAGTCTTGATTTTACAGGCTTTGTGGAACTTTTTCAAAATCATGTATTTTCTCATATTTTCTCATAAAATCTCGTATTTTTGAGAAATTAGGGGTACAAATACCAAAACGTACCCCTACGCCTTTGCCTCATTTACTACATTTAAATTGCAACAACTCTCTTCATCTCCGCCTTTGCATCACTTGCAATCTTATCCGTAACATCAAATTTCTTTATACGAGCACTCTGATCCGGGTCATACACTTCCACAGCTCCTTCAGCGTCGCCAGACACAATATCCGCATACGAAACACCGGCTTCATCCAAACGCTCTTTCAAAAATCGGTTTTCATCCTCCAATGCCTGTATCCTGGATTGTAATGAATTAATAAAATCTGAATATTGCTGTGTATGTTCCTTCATCCTTATCACACTCCCAGTTTCCCCATAACCTCTATCTTCTCATATTCTCCGGTTTCCGAATCAATAACAATCATCGCAGACTCTCCAATTTGTCTTCCATCTCTATAGGTCGAGAACACATCTGTCGATATGATGCCGTCTTTTTCAAATATCTTCTCCACCGGTGTATGCCCTACCACCTGTTTGTATGTATCTGCTCTGAACATCTCTCGGGTCTCATACTGTGGTCTGAACCATAAGGGTGATTTATCATTCCAGAGATAATCATGTGGAGCATCGTTTACCGTTGCAATAACCTCCTCTATATCAGCATCCAGCAGATCCTTGTTAAGCCATCTTAGGAAATCAGCTG
>ERZ827450.3071-NODE-3071-length-12086-cov-4.098828_pt1 | contig 12086 bp, 9 predicted proteins | sample MGYA00519773_ERZ827450 | MGnify/ENA primary metagenome ERZ827450 (study PRJEB31778, sample SAMEA3449306) | human gut metagenome | biome: human gut; feature: human-associated habitat; material: faeces | place: United Kingdom | collected 2010/2012 ...
CCTTGACGGGGACGAGGTAGCCGCGCTTCGCCCACAGGTTGAGCGTCCCCTCGCACACGTTCAGCAGCTCACGCACCTGTCTTGTGTTGAGCCATGTCTCTTCCGCCACACGCCGCATCTCCGCATTCAGTTCTTCCTGCCGGGCCGCCATCGTGCGCTGCACGATGGCCTCGGCAAACATCTTAAGGTCGGCTGGCGTGACTTCCAGTTTCACGTTCGCGCCCTGCTCAACCAGACTTTCTATGGTAATCATAAATATCAGTTTTGAATTTTGTGATGACCATCTTCAAAAGTTCCCTGATGCCTCCCTTTCGATGGCGTATAAAAGAGAAGCACCGCCGACCCTCGGGAAAAGGATTGACGGTGCAAAAGTATATTGGAATTGAAACAGATTGATATATAATGCCTTGTCTTAAATTGTCATGACCATTCAAGTCTGCATGTCCATGTAAAACGGCTCGTTTTGCCCTATCCGGCCACAGTTTCCGCTTCATCATCGGCAGCGATTTCTCTGATTTCCGCTGCCAGTGTCCGGTACAGTTCCCGGTTCTCGTCACTCTCGATAAGAGGTGCCATCTGGTCTTTCCCGTCCTTGATGACATGCTTTGCCGCCTTCAGGAAGCCGACCGCCTGCCGTATGGCGCTTTCGCTTTTCAGCGATGGCAGGTCGGGAAACTGCAATGCCATCCCCACGCTGTACTCCTTCGCGGCGTGCATTCCGGCCACCAGCCGCAGGTCTTTCAGCGCATAGAACGGGAGTGCCTGATGGACGGCACTCGTGTTTATGGAAACGAAACGGCGGATACATTGTATAACCGCTTCTTTATTTCCGCACTTGAGATAATCCGCAAGTGGTCGCTCCTGTATCTTTTTCTTTCCTGCCGTCCGCAACGCTTGCGGTGCCGTGCCGATACTGGATCCCGTTGTGCTTGTCTGAATGCTTCCGGTATCATTACCGCCCATCTTGTCCTTTACGGACTGCAAAGCCCATTCGCCGATGCCGCCTTTCTCAATCGCGTCCTTCATGGCGAAGTGTCTGTTCCAGTCCTCCTGCGTGCGGAAGCCGTTCTTTATGGACACCTCGATAATCTGCCTGACGACAATGGAACAGCCCATCCTCTCGGCGTTCCCTGCCTTGGGATGCCCGGCCTGCCTGCTGACCATGTCCACCATGGCCTCGAAGCTCTTGCCGTAATACAGCCAGCTCAATACAAGAGGGGCGGACAAGGTCACGCAGCGTTTTCTCAGGCTCTGTCTGAAAATGTATTTCATTCTGCCCCAGAATGTGGTCGGAGGCGGGGCTGTGTCTTCTTCCCTCTGTTTCCTGTAAAGTTCCACGATCTTCCCCGGCACCGCGTTCTCCTTGAAATGGAGGTCTATGTTCCTGAAGCCGTCCGTGCTGTCGTCACACCATGACTGTTGCCATTCCTTTTTGATTCCGGGCAATTGCCTGAATATGGCACGACAGACGGCAAGGTACTGCACCTCGTTTCCGTCCGCCATCATTTTCGCGAAGCGGCGGTATTCTTCCCTGTGCGCGTCCTTCCACTGGAGGATGTCAGCCTTGAACTGTTCGTATGTCAATTTCTGCTCGTCCATATTCATATTGCATTGTCTGTGGAGGGGAAACAGGGAAATTATCAGTCTAAAAGGTTTACCAGCTCCTTCTTCATCTCGTCGTCAATTTTGCGGTACCGTGCGAAGGCCCGGCTTCCTTCCGAATGTCCCGACATGGAGGCTATCAGGTTCGGGTCCTTGACCTGCCTGTAGAGATTGCCGATGAAGGTCTTGCGTGCCGTATGGGTAGATGCCACCTCATACAAGGGTCTTGCCACGTCCTCCCTTGTCTTGGGGTCGAGGACTATGACCTTGCGGTCGATGCCCACATACTTGAGTATCTCCTTTATCTTCTTGTTGTAGCCGAAGTGCGAGAACCGGGGGAGCAGGGCGTTCTCCAGATCCTTGTAGCGTTCAAGTATCTCCCGTGCCTTTTGGTTGAGCGGTACACGCACCGTATTGGCATGCTCCATCTTCGTCTTCTGCGGGATGTACTCCACGAAACCGTTCACGATATTGGCCTTGGTCAGCCTGTTCAGGTCGCTCACGCGGCATCCTATCAGGCACTGGAACATGAAGATGTCGCGATAGACCGGGTAGGTCGGTCCCATGCCGCTCAGGTCGGCATAGTACACCTTGTCCCGCTCTTCGAGGGTCAGGTAAAAGGGGTCACCGTACATCGGACGGGCAATCTGGTACTGGTCGAAGGGGTTGTTCCTTGTCAGTCCGCGCTTGATGCACCACTTGACGACGGTGCGGATGCGGTAGAGCGATCCAGACATGCTGTTCTCGGAACGCCTCTGCCCCACATCGCGAAGTTTCTCGTTCCGATAGAATACGGGATACATGGCCACATATTTGTGTTCCTCCTGCATCCACAGTTTGAAGTCCCTGATGTCGTCCGCCGTGACGGTATCGATGCACAGGTGGAAGCCCCGCTGGTGCAGCACTTCGTGGCGGAAACGCTCGTAGCGCAGCACCTTGTTGAGATTGTCGAGATGGTGTTTCCGGCTTTCGTCCGCGAGCGGTGTTTCCTCGATGTATTTCCGTATCTGGTACGAGAGCAGGTACTCGTCGGCTTTGTTGCCGCCCCTTGCGTTGATGTTGGGATGGTGGTATTCCTCTATCAGGCTTTTGAGCCAGTTGCCGTCCACGCCCCGGTGGTACTCTTTCGTGATGAGATGGGTGATCTGCTGCACGTTCTTGTCGAAGGCCATCTTCTTTTCCTCCGACACCAGAGCCACGCGGGGCTTGTAGCCCTGCCGTTCCGGGCTCCAATGGTTGGGGTTGATGGAGAGTTCGCTCGCGGCCTTGATGTCCACGCCGCCGATGTCACGGACACGGAAATAGATCCGTGCCTGGTCGGTGATGTTGTTCTTGGCGGCGGTCTTCCGGATGAATGCGGTCACTTTCATATGTATGTCCTCCTTTCTGTCTTAGTCTATCATGTCCACAAGCCTGCGCTTCATGTCATCGTCTATCGTGCGGTAGCGGCTGAACGCCCTGCTGCCCTCCACATGCCCCGACATGGAGGCGATAAGGTTTGGGTCGGGCACCTGCCTGTATAGGTTGCCCACGAAGGTCTTGCGTGCCGTGTGGCTCGTGGCCACCTCGTACAAGGGTCTTTGCACGGTATTGTAGCCGTGCGTGTCGAGGATGGTGACCATCCTGTCTATGCCGCAACGCTTCAGCAGTTCCCGTATGCCGAGGTTGTAGGTGTGTATCTGCCTGAACGGGAACAGTCTGTCGGAATTGGCATCGTATCGTTCCAGTATCTTCAACGCCTTTTCGTGCAGCGGCACCCTGACGGTCTTCGCCTGACATTTCTTCGTCTTCTGCGGCATGTATTCCAGAAAACCGTCCTTGATATTGTCCCTTGTGAGACGGTAAAGGTCACCCACGCGACAGCCGACATAGCAGTGGAACACGAAGATGTCACGGATGACGGCCAGCTTCGGGTTGTCGCTCAAGTCCGCATCGTAGAGGATGTTCCTCTCTTCGGAAGTGAGGAAGAACGGGTCGCCGTAGGTCGGCTCCTTGCAGCCGTAAAGCACATAGACCTCGTTGTCGGAATACTTCATCTTCTTGCACCAGTGCAGGAAGGTGCAGAAAAGGTTCATGGTGTTGATGACGGTCGTGCCGGAAAGCGGCCTCGGCCTGTGGTTGATGAGCGTGCGGGGAGTATAGAAGTCGGGATGCTCCTGCCGCAGTTTGTACTCGTTCACGACATAATCCCTAAAATCGTTCATCTGCTCCAGTGTGACGGTCTCCACGAAGAGGGTGAAGTCCGTCTCACCCAGTATCTCTCGCCGGTAGTCATGGTAGCGCGACATCCTGCGCTCAAAGCGTATGATGTGTTCCTTGGTTCTTTCCGCCCCCTCGAACTTTTCCAGATACTCGTGGACGCGGGCGAGCAGGTTCGGGTGGTTCCGCTCGAAGGCGCGGGCCGGGTACAGCACATCCTCGATGACCTGCTTCATCCACCTGCTGTCCGCCTTGTCCGTGAAAGTTTTCTGCGCCCGCTCGATGATGGCGGCGATCTGTTCCGGCAGGCGTTTCTGCTCAGCGGCAGGCACGGTTGTCGTGCGCCTGTAGCTGAGGGTATCGGAATCCCAATACTTGTCCTGCACTTCAAGCGGGGAAACGACCTTTATGTCCACATTCCTATCCCTGACCCTGAAACAGATGTTCGAGGCCTCGGGGGAACACTTTTTCAGATAGACGGTGACTTTCATCTGCGTTGCTTTTTCGGTTATGCGGCAAAGGTATAATAAATTCCCGTAAATGTTCCCATATATCCCGAAGAATCTTGCAACGGATTAAGACAAATTAAAAAGTCATTCCCGAATCTGATACCGCATAAAGCACAGAAAATCAATGATTATATTTGCAGATGTTTAGCTCTTTTTTTCATTTCGGGCTGTATCAGACTTCCCAAATATCATATATTGCAGTTCCACACTTTCTTTTTTTATAATCCCCTTGATTCGGAGTTGGCTGGGGTAAATATCTAAATCCAATGATTAATTTAATCTATGAAAAAGGTGAATTTCGTTTCGAAAAAGCCTTTGAATCTGTCACACCACAAACAATGGATGTCTTTCTGACAGTTAAAGATGTGGTTCCCGACACGCAGCAACCTGATTTAACCCAACAAGCTTGCCTATTTATCAATAAAAAGTTGGGAACGGAATATTCGACTGAGGGATTAGGTGATTTTTCAAAGACCGAAGAAAAAACGATTGTTTCGATAACTGAAATTAATTTTAGACTATACCAGAAATGAAAACACTAACCATATTATTTGTTGCGGCCATAATGATGGGCGTAGGATGCAGTAAAAGCGAAGACAGCGAAAATAATCCAGACAAACCCGATAAACCGAGCCCATTACCTGATTTACCGGACCCAAATGATGTTTGTTCTTGCATGGACGATATCATTTTTATGCAATATTGTTATGATAATTTCGATGTTAATAAGGATGGGAAAGTTTCTAAAATAGAAGCCTCTGCTGTTGCTAAAATTGATCTTGCGCGTCAGGAGATTAAAACATTGACGGGTATTGGTTATTTCTCTAATCTCGAAATATTAAATTGTAAAGAGTGTCACGAACTCACTACAGTCGATCTAAGCAATAATTTAAAAGTTCGAATTGGAGATGAGATGTTTTATACCTGTTCCAAGTTGAGCAAAATTGTTCTTCCGAATAATATTCTTGAAATTGGCGAGAGTGCATTTTATGGCTGTAGTAGTTTAAAAAATATAGATATACCGGACAAGGTTACTGAAATTGGGTATAGTGCATTTTCGATTAGTAGTAGTTTGAAAAATATAGATATACCGGACAAGGTTACTGAAATTGGGGATAGTGCATTTAGAAGATGTAGCAGTCTGATGAGTATTAATATACCCAAAGAAGTCACTGAAATTGGGAGGCAGGCATTTGGTTCTTGCGTATGGCTGTATTTAGAACCTCATAACAACCAAAAACAATCAGAAATATCCAAACGTAAATCTTTAATTACCAACACATTCTATAAATTAACACTTTTCGGCTGCTTTTTGTCGCTTCCCAAATTTCCACATATTTTTGATACATATTTCTGACGTGGAGAATTTGCGGAGCTTATTTTTTGTCATATCGTGCAGGTAGTTGACAAGGGTTTACAACCATTTACGATAAGCGACAAAATCCGCACCGATATGCAGCAATAGTCACATCGTGCAGAAAGGCGACAACGGTTGACTGCCGTTTACACCCGTTTACCACTTCGGAGATACATAGTTGAAGAAATGAACGAGTAAACGATAAAGCAGTATGAGTACAACCAAAAAATGCCAATTTTGTGGCAAGCCCTTTGTAACCCGGAGCGGTATGCAAAGGTATTGCAGCGAGGCTTGTCAGGCGGAAGCCAAACGAGCCAGAGTGATGCAGAAGAACAACCTCTTCAAAGTCGCCCAACCCTTGATGAAGATACAGCATCAGGAGTATCTCACCTTTTCCAAAGCAGCCATCCTCATGGGCTGTTCCCGACAGTACATTTACAAACTCGTAGCTCTCGGCAAGCTGAAAGCCTCACGCATCAGCAACCGCATGGCATTCATCCGCAGAGCCGACATCGAGCAGATGTTGGAGGGCAATCCCTATCACCGCATCCTGCCCGGCAACACCTCCACACCAAGGAAATCATCTTCATCTTCCTTACCTGCCAAAAGAGAAAAAAGGGAAAAGGAAAGCGAAGAAGTGTTGGACTTCTATTCGGGCGAGGAGGTGATGTCCCTTTTTAAGGTAAAGCAGTCATGGCTTTACACTTCCGCCAAGCGTAACCATATCCCCATCTGCCGTATCGCAGGAAAGAACTATTACAGCAAGAAGCATATTGACGAGTTTTTCGGTGTGGCAGTTGATATTAGCGAAATTACCGACTGGCTACTGACCGAGGAGGTGGAGGAACTGTTCGGCATGAAGCCGACCGCACTCCGTGCCTACACCTATCGCCATAAGATACCCACTAAAAGAGAGTACGGGCGTACCTATTACTCCAAATCACATTTGAACGAACTCCGCAGAACTGACCTTGTGAACGATGAACGCTACTATACCGTTGAGCAGGTGCAGCAAATCTATGGTCTTTCGTCAGCCAACATCTGCCATATCGTCAAGGTGAAGCACATCGAAAAGATAAAGGTGGGTGTGAAAAACCTGCTTTTGCGCTCTGATGTGGAGCGTGTCATGGCTGAAAGGAACAAATAACCGTGAAAAATCGGGATTATCGAAAATTATTTCAAAATGATGTATCGTGGAGGTATTCACGGATATTTCACGTTGTTCCTTTGCCATCGGAAACATGGATACAACTCCAAAATGTATACAACCAATTAAAACATAATTATTATGAGTAAATGCAAAACAGTTACCTTGCGTAAGCGCAAGATTAAGAACGGGACACAGTATTCACTATGCCTTGACTACTATCCCGGCTACCGTGACAATGTCACCATGAGAGTGATTACACGTGAAGCCTTAGGAATTTACATCTTCGCCAAACCTGCAAACCAGCAGGAACGGGACTTCAACGCACGCATGATGAAGAAAGCGGTCATCCTGCGCAACCAGCGCTACGAAGCCATTTTCAATGAAAACAACGGCTTTTTTGACAAGACCAAGATGAAGGGCGATTTCCTTGCCTATTTCAAAGGACTGGCTGACCGCAAGAATATCAAGTGGCAGCACGTATACAAGCATTTCCAGCGGTTCGTGAACGGCAAATGCACCTTTGAGGAGGTGGATGTGGATTTGTGCCGCAAGTTCATGGAATACCTGCTTGATGCACCCCAATCCATCCACACCAACCAAAAGCTGCACATCAACTCCGCAGCAGGCTATTGGTCAACTTTCCGTGCCGTGCTGCACACCGCCTACCGTGACAGGAAGATAAAGGAGAACCCAAACGGCTTCTTAGACCGCATCGAGTGCATTCCCACCATCAGGGAGCATTTGAGCCAAGAGGAACTGATACGGCTTGCCGAAACACCCTGTGAGGAGGAGGTCTTGAAAAAAGCTTTTCTTTTCGCCTGTCTTACGGGACTGAGAAAGAGCGACATCAGACAGCTCACGTGGCAGCAGATACAACCATACACCAACGGCAGGATGTTCGTTACCACCCGTATGCAGAAAACCAAAGAAATAGTGCATAACCCCATCAGTGATGAAGCCTATGGACTGCTGGGAGAACGGGGCGAGGGACTTATCTTTGAGGATTTCAAGGACAAGATGCTGCAAGGACCACTCCAACGGTGGCTCACGGCAGCAGGGATAACCAAGAAAATCACCTTTCACTGTACCCGCCACAGCTTCGGAAGCCTGCACGTGGAAATGGGAACGGACATGGCTGTCATCCAAGCCTATCTCGGACATAAGAACATTACCACCACACAAATCTATTCCAAGATAGCAGCGCAGCAGATGTGTCAGGTGGTGGACAAGATAACCTTGAAGCGCAAGGAGGCATAAATGTCTCACATTGACAGGTATTCAGAGGGGCGGTTATGGCTACAAGGCTATAATCGCCCCTCTATGTTTTTGGCTTGATGCCACCATTTATAAGCCCCTCAGAGTATGAAACAGAGTATGATATGATGACATTTCGTGAAATACATTGAAAAAGACCGTTCTAACCGCAAATAACGGGCAGTAATTGGGAAAAATAGCATTAACTTTGCACAAAACAAAAAATAGGAACAATCAATCTCTCAACGAAATATGGAATCATCAGTCAAGGACAAATACATTATCTTGGGCTTTGTCGGCTTCGCCATCGTCCTAATATCTTCTTTCGCCACGCTGGTCATTGCGGACAATTTCAACCAAGACAACTTTGTCAGATGGATAGTGTTCGTATGCTGCAATCTGTTGGGATGGCTGCTCTATCTCTCCTTTCAGACACTCATCTTTGATACATACGAAATCTACAAAATCAAGTTTGGCAAGAAAGAAACGGTTGCCGAAGCCATAGAGGTGCAGGAAGAACTGTCACAAAATACACTTGAAGAAGCCACATCTGTGCCTGGACCTACATCAGTCCCTGAGCCTGTACCCGAATCATCCCCGACAAAAGAAGAGACACTTATCCAAACACAACCGATAGAGCTTACTATCGCCCCGGATCTTCACGAAAAGAACCGTGCCAATTACGCAAGCAGAGAGCAACGGGAAAAGGAAGAGCGCATCCGCATGGTCATGGAGTATTGCCATTATTACCTGCCTCGCATTGCCGACCAAGAAACCGTGAACCACATCTGTACTGAGGTGGACAAATGGATGAATCTTAACACTTATACCCCGAAGCCCATACAAAGACCGTTTACCAAAGACATCAACAACATTCCACTCCGTCACTTCGTATGGAATATCTCTGAGCGTTTCCTGTACAAGAGATACTACAATGGGGATAACCGTGCCAAGTTCATCAAAGCCCTTTTCCCGAAATCGTTTGCTGATACAGACTTATCAACCATCAAGAATTTCAAGGTAGAGCCGTTAAAGACGGAAATTCCCATTGATGAACCCGAAAACGGCAAACTTGATTTCCACTATCCCGAGGATTATGTGCGGAATTAGGATAATCACGACACCAACGACAAACATCCGGTAATTCATAACCGCCTGTTTTACATTGCTTCCCGAGTAATTTTGCCCGTCATTTATGGCTGGGCTTAATTATTCGGGAATTATTTTGCAATGACGTGTCGTGGAGATATTCACGGATATATCATTTCAGTCCTTTGCGCCAAGTCTTACAAAAGAGACGAGTACGCGAATGGAAAAATCAATTCTTACCTTCAACGACCTCCCCGAGGTTGTCGCTCAGCTTCGAGACGAAGTGATGAGCCTGAAAAGCCTGCTCGCCGAGCAGCGCAGTGTGAACAATGCCAAAACGGTGGACACCCACGTGCCCATGTCTGTGGACGAGGCAGCAGAGTATTTAGGTATCCCTAAGGGTACGCTCTACATGAAACTGTCAGAAGGGACAATCCCTGCCACCAAGCCCGGCAAACGCTATTGCCTTTACCGTGACGAACTGGACAAGTGGCTGGAAACCGCCCGAAAGAATCCCATACCGTTGTCAGACGAGGAACTGAACAAGTCCTTATCCTCTTCCCACCGTCGCAAGCCCAACCCACGTAACTGGTGAATGATATGGAAGAGGATAAGAACTATATCAACCTGATACGTGGCGACCTCACAAAAGCATCCCAAGCGCATAACGGTATGCCCGACAGTGTAGGCATGATGAATATCAAGACGGCAAACCAAACCATTCTTGAAGCATCGTTATTGCCTACGCCCCGTGCGCTGTGGGACAGCTTTTGGTACGAGGGGGAACTCTCCTGCTTGTTTGCCGATTCCAACGTGGGCAAGTCCATCCTTGCCGTGCAGATAGCCGACCGCATCGCCCGAACCGACAATGTGCTGTATCTGGACTTTGAACTGTCCGAAAAGCAGTTCCAGCTCCGCTATACCAACGAGCATGGAGAGCTCTACACCTTTCCCGACAAAATCTATCGGGTGTCTATTGACTGCAACCAGCTTTTGGATGCCAACTTTGAGGAAGCTATCATAGGCGGCATTGAACAGATGGCTGTGCAGACCGACTGCAAGATTTTCATCATTGACAATCTTACCTACCTGTGTTGCGCCATGGAGAAAGGCGATGCCGCAGGACGGCTGATGATTCAGCTGAACAATCTCAAAAAGAGATATGCGCTCTCTATCCTTGTCCTGGCACATACGCCCAAACGCTCTTTGGATTGTCCCATCACATCCAACGACCTTGCCGGAAGCAAACGGCTCTACAATTTCTTTGACAGCGTGTTCACCATTGGAAAAAGTGCCCAAGACGGAGGGCTTCGCTATGTGAAGCAGCTTAAAGTGCGCTATGGCACGTTCTCTCATGATGCGGATAATGTAATCGTTTACGAGATTGACAAGGTGGATGCTTTCTTGCAGTTCGTGTTCAGGGGCTATTCCACGGAAAAGGAACACTTGAAAAAATTGGGCGACAATGAATCAAGCCAAAGGGATTGCCAAATTCTGCAACTCTCCCAATCGGGCAAGTCCGTCAGGGAGATAGCCTCACAGGTGAATTGTGGCAAGTCCACCGTAAACCGTATCATCCAGCGCAGCAAAGAGAGTAAAAACGCAGGTGTCCCAAGTGTCCCACTGTCCCAACCCTTAGAGTGTGGGACAATGGGACAGGATGGGACAGCCGACAATCAACCATCAAAAACGGACTAAGCTATGGGCAATTATTCATTACAGAAGTATAAAGGAACGGCAACACGGCATACCTGCCCCAAATGCGGAGACAGGCATTCTTTCGTCTATTACGTGGACGAAAATAATGTGCCGTTGCATCCATCGGTCGGCAGATGTAACCACGAAAGCGGTTGTGGGTATCACTACACTCCGAAAGAGTATTTTCAAGAGCATCCTGAACACAGAACTACCAATGATTTCTCTTTTGACAGGCAAAGAGCAGAGCAGAAGAAAGTGAAGCAGCAAAGTAAGCCGACAGCCATCGGCTATATTCCCCCTCACTATGTGGAGAAGTCGCAAAGCGAGCGTAGCAATTTCTTCCGTTTCCTCTTCACACTCCTTACTTCCTACTATGGCGACAAGGCGAAAGAGGTGTTGAAGCGGTTGTTGGAGGAATACCGTTTGGGGGCTACCCGTGACGGCTCTGTTATCTTTTGGCAGATAGACAGGACGGGCAAGGTACGCACGGGAAAGGTGATGCAGTACAATCCCGAAGACGGACACCGTATCAAGGGAGAGCAGACATCGGCAGTGAACTGGATACACAGCATATTGAAAAAGCAGCGTGTGTTGGCAGAGGATTGGCAACTATCCCAATGCCTTTTCGGGGAACACTTGTTGAAAACGCATCCCGACAAGGTGGTGGTCTTGGTGGAATCCGAGAAAAGTGCCGTTATCGGCTCTGCCATCTTCCCCGATTATGTATGGCTGGCAACAGGCGGCAAGAGCCAGATGAGAGAGGAAAAGCTCCGTGTACTGACAGGAAGGACCATTCTTCTTTTTCCCGATGCGGACGGATATGCCGAGTGGAAACAACGAGCCGAAAGCATGACCTTTTGCAAGGCGATGGTGTCTGACATCATAGAGAAGAACGCCACCCCAAAACAGAAAGAAGCCCATATCGACATAGCCGATTGGATCATCTTTCAGATACGGGAGGGCAAGCTCATGAATACCGCCAACCATTTGGTCGAGGCTGAGAAAATCCTCCAGCGGATGATAGAGAAGAACCCCGTCCTGCAAAAACTGATAGACGATTTAGACCTTGTGCTGGTCGGTGCGTCCTCAATCGGCAGTGGTGACGGAAACCCTCCCTGATGGAGGAAAGTGGAAGCCGTAGGCTGGGGTAACTGAAAGAAGTGCTTGCACTCTTATAGCCCACTATAACTACACGCTTCGCTTCCGTAGTTGTGGGCTCTCCCGAGGG
>ERZ827450.3082-NODE-3082-length-12029-cov-3.940621_pt1 | contig 12029 bp, 5 predicted proteins | sample MGYA00519773_ERZ827450 | MGnify/ENA primary metagenome ERZ827450 (study PRJEB31778, sample SAMEA3449306) | human gut metagenome | biome: human gut; feature: human-associated habitat; material: faeces | place: United Kingdom | collected 2010/2012 ...
CCCCCATCCATCAGATCCTTGTGGAAAAGTGCATCGCCGGTTGGAAAGAGATCGAGTACGAGGTCATGCGCGACCACAAGGGCAACGCCATCACCATCTGTAACATGGAGAACGTTGACCCGGTCGGCGTACATACCGGCGACTCGGTCGTCGTCGCGCCGAGCCAGACCCTGTGCGACAAGGAGTATCAGATGCTCCGCACCTCCGCGCTCAACATCATCACCGAGCTCGGCATCGAGGGCGGCTGCAACGTGCAGTACGCGCTCAATCCGGAATCCTTTGAGTACGCCGTTATCGAGGTAAACCCGCGTGTTTCCCGTTCCTCCGCACTGGCTTCCAAGGCGACCGGCTACCCGATCGCAAAGGTAACGGCAAAGATCGCGGTCGGCTACGGTCTGGACGAGATCTCGAACGCCGTCACCGGCAAGACCAAGGCCTGCTTCGAGCCGACCCTCGACTACTGTGTCGTCAAGTTCCCGCGCTGGCCGTTCGATAAGTTCGTTTACGCGGACAACACCCTCGGCACCCAGATGAAGGCCACCGGTGAGGTCATGGCCATCGACAACACCTTTGAGGGCGCACTGATGAAGGCCGTTCGCGGCTGTGAGATCAAGCTGGACAGCATGATCGCGCCGCGCATCCAGAAGCAGTCGGATGCAGAGATCAAAAAGGGCGTGGCCCGCACAGACGATCAGCGCCTGTTCCACATCTGCGAGGCGCTGCGCCGCGGCATCATGACCATCGACGAGATCCACGAGATCACCACGATGGACGTATTCTTCCTGCACAAGTTCCAGAACATCATCGACATGGAGAAGGAACTGGCGTCCGCCGAGAAGATCGACTCCGACCTGTACATCCGCGCCAAGAAGATGGGCTTCCTCGACAAGACCATCGAGCAGCTCTCCGGCAAGGACATTTCCGATGTCAAGCGTCTGCCGGTCTACAAGATGGTAGATACCTGCGCGGCGGAGTTCGAGGCGGAGACCCCGTACTACTACTCCACCTATGACGAGGAGACCGAGGTCGCTCCCCCGTCCGGCAAGAAGAAGATCCTCGTTCTCGGCTCCGGCCCGATCCGCATCGGTCAGGGCATCGAGTTCGACTACTGCTCGGTTCACGCGGTCTGGGCGCTGCAGAAGCTCGGCTGCGAGACCGTCATCATCAACAACAACCCGGAGACCGTCTCCACCGACTTCGACACCGCTGACCGTCTCTACTTCGAGCCGCTGACCCCGGAGGACGTGACCGGCGTCGTCGAGGCCGAGAAGCCGGACTACGCGATCGTTCAGTTCGGCGGCCAGACCGCCATCAACCTCGCCGCGCACCTCGAAAAGCTCGGCGTTCCGATCCTCGGCACCCCGGCATGGTCGATCGACGCCGCCGAGGACCGCGAAAAGTTCGACGTTATCCTTGAAAAGTGCGGCATCCCGCGTCCGGCAGGCCACACTGTTATGACCGAGGAGGAGGCCGTCAAGGCCGCCGACGAGCTCGGCTACCCGGTCCTCGTCCGTCCGTCCTACGTTCTGGGCGGTCAGGGCATGGAGATCGCGTACAAGGAAGCCGATGTCCGCGAGTTCATGCAGGTTATCACCCGCAACAAGGTCGAGAACCCGGTTCTGGTCGACAAGTACATGATGGGCCGCGAGATCGAGGTCGACGCCATCTGCGACGGCGACGACATCCTCATCCCGGGCATCATGGAGCACTTCGAGCGCGCAGGCGTTCACTCCGGCGACTCCATCTCCATCTACCCGTCCATCAACATCGAGAAGAAGCACAAGGACACCCTCGTGAGGTACACCGAGGCGCTCGCGAAGAACCTCGCTGTTCTCGGTCTGGTCAACATCCAGTTCGTGCTGTACAACGATCAGATCTACGTTATCGAGGTCAACCCGCGTTCCTCCCGTACCGTTCCGTACATCTCCAAGGTAACGGGCGTGCCGATGGTCGATCTGGCGACCCGCTGCATGTTCGGCGAAAAGCTGCGCGACATGGGCTGCGGCACCGGCCTGCACCCGGAGAGCGACCACTACGCCGTCAAGGTCCCGGTATTCTCCTTCCAGAAGCTGCGCGACCTTGACACCCAGCTCGGCCCTGAGATGAAGTCCACCGGCGAGGTGCTGGGCATTGCCCCCAACTATCACGATGCCCTGCTCAAGGGCCTGATCGGTGCGGGCTATACCTTTAAGACCCCCGGCCCCGCCTCCTGCTGCATCTTTACGGTGAAGGACAGCGACAAGCCCGAGTTCGTGGATATCGCCTGGAAGCTCAAGAGCATGGGCTACAAGCTGTACGGTACCTCCGGCACCTGTGCATGGCTCAACAAGCACATGGTCCCCTGCAACGAAGTACGCAACATGTCCGGCGAGTCCCCCAACATCGTGGACCTGCTCCAGAGCGGTCTGGTGGACTATGTGTTCTCCACCAGTGCCAAGGGCCGAGACCCCAAGCGCGATTCTGTCCGCCTGCGCCGCAAGGCCGTGGAGCTGAGCATTCCCTGCATCACTGCTGTGGATACCGCCAACGCTCTGGTCGATTGCCTGCGCAGCGACCATGACCTGAAGAATATCCCGCTGGTGGATATTGCAACGCTGTATCATAAAAAATAACGTACAAAATGTAACTCGTGCGCAATATTATGCGTTTCGTGCGCAATCTCTCGTAATGAGGGGCTGCATTTGTTATACTCAACAACGCAAAATTTGCCAAAAGACGTTACTTTTGGACGTTCCAGGAGGATATCGATACAATGACTCGTTCCCAGATGATCGAAACCGTGGCACGCAAGACCGGCTTTACCGAAGCACAGGTCGAGACCACGATGGACGCTTTGTTTGACCAGATCGCTGACTGCCTGCGTGCAGACGAGAAGGTGACCATTGCCGGCTTTGGCCGTTTTGAGATGCGTCCCCGCAAGCCCAAGGCTTACACCAACCCCAAGACCAAGGTCTCCAGCCGTCTGGAGTCCACCTCCATCCCCGGCTTCAAGGCCAGCGGCCGTTTCAAGCAGAAGCTGGAAGCAGGCCGTGCCGCCGCTCAGAGCGTGGAAGAGACCGCCTGAGCGCGTACATCCCAGATCCAACCGCAGAGCCGTGCCCCAAAAGGGCGCGGCTCTTTTTGCGTGCTGACAAGCGCCGCGTTTCATGGTATACTGAACAAAACAAGGGTAGAAGGATAAGGAGTATCAAACATGCTTTACAGTGAGTTGCAGTGCAGTGAAGCCATCCACAAGGCCGTGGAGCGGATGGGTTTTGCAGAGATGACGGAAATTCAGGAAAAGACCATCCCTGTGATGCTGGCAGGCCGGGATGTGATCGCCAAGGCCCCCACCGGCACCGGCAAGACCTTTGCCTACGGCATCCCCATCGTGGAGCATGTGGACCCGGAGGACGAGAGCGTCCAGGCGGTAATCCTGGCCCCCACCCGGGAGCTGGCCATCCAGATCACCGACGAGATTCGGGACCTGGCAGCCTTCAAGCCCGGCGTGCGGACGGTGTGCCTCTATGGCGGCGCCCCTATCGGCCGGCAGATCGACACGCTGAAGAAGCACCCCCAGATCGTGGTGGCCACGCCGGGACGGCTTTCCGACCACATGAAGCGCCGCACCGTCCGGGTGGACACGGCGCAGACCGTGGTGCTGGACGAGGCGGACCGGATGCTGGACATGGGCTTCATCCATGACGTGACCCGCCTGCTGGACAAGATGAACAAGCGGAAGAACCTGGGACTCTTCTCCGCCACTATCTCCCGGGAGGTCATGGACATCGCCTGGGTGTACCAGCGGGACGCGGCGGAGATTACCGTCCGGGAGGATGAGCAGAACAAGCCGGACATCAAGCAGTTCCGCATGGACGTGCCCCACGACGGTAAGGCAGACGCCATTGAAAAGATTCTGAACGAGACGGGTTTCGACCGGTGCATGGCCTTCTGCAACACCAAGGGCTCCACAGAGCGGATCACCAAGTTCCTGCAGATGCGGGGCATCGACGCGGAGTGCATCCACGGCGATATTCCCCAGCGGAAGCGGGAGCAGGTGATGGAGAAGTTCCGCCGGGGCGAGCTGCGGGTGTTCGTCTCCACCGACGTGGCGGCCCGTGGCATCGACGTGGATGATGTGGACATCGTGTTCAACTGCGACGTGCCGGACGAAAACCAGGACTACGTCCACCGGATCGGCCGGACCGGCCGGGCCAGGCGGCAGGGCGTGGCAGTGACTTTCATCTCCGACTATCCTGCCAAGATGCGGATCGACGACATCGCCCAGAAGACCCGGAACGAGATCGTTCCGGTGAAGTTCGACGAGGACGGCCGCCTGACCACAGCGTGAAAACGGCTTTGAACGCCGGACGCGGAAATCCGCGCCCGGCGCTTTTCACGCCACTGGTTCCGGCTGGGAGACAGGGCATTTTCGAGTTCTTGCTGTGATTTGTGAATAAATTTTTAATTTTGTAATTATTTGTTACTTTTTGAGGGCTCGTAACTTTACAAGCTGCCTGATAATCTTTATAATAGACCAGGTCCTTTGATATGCAGGGGTGCCCGGCAGGGGTGCCCGTTTTAGACTCCAGAGCGGGAGGAACGATGATATGAAGAATTGGAAGCGCCGGTGGGCGCTGTTCTTGGCGGCGGCGCTGCTGGCTCTCAGCCTGACCGGCTGCGGCGGAAGCGGGGAGGGGCCGGCCCTCTCCGTCTGCGTGGGCGGCGCGCCGGAGGAGCTGGATCCCATCTACGCCACAGAGACGGCGGACCAGACCGTCCTGGTCCACCTGTATGAAAATCTGATGCGGAAAACAGGAGACGGCTCCGGCGGGACCACGGTGACGAACGGCGCAGCCAAGAGCGTCAGTACGGAGGAGAATGCCGACGGCACCGTGACCTGGACCTTCAAGCTGCGGAAGGCCGAGTGGTCCGACGGCCGGGCGGTCCGGGCCGGGGACTTTGTCTTTGCCTGGCAGCGGCTGGCCGATCCGGCCAACGATTCCCCCAGCGCGTCGCTGCTGTCCGTGGTAGCAGGCTACGACGCCGTGCGGGAGACCGGCGACGTGTCGCTGCTGCAGGTGACGGCGGAGGATGACAGCACCCTGGTGGTGGTGCTGAACGGAAAGTTCGACTGGTTTTTGACGGAGGTCTGCACTGCGCCCGCCACCATGCCTCTGCGGCAGGACTTGCTGCAGGAGGAGACCGCTGCCGCTGACGGGGAGACCGCCGAAGCAGCGGCCCCTTGGTGGAACGACCTTACGGGCCTTGTGACCAACGGGCCGTATCAGGTGAGCGGGTATGAGGCTGGTGAGGCGCTGACCCTGGAGGCCAGCGAGACCTACCGCAACAGTTTCTCCGGGCCGCAGACCCTGACGTTCCGATTTGCGGAGACCGCAGAGGCGGGACAGGACCTCTACGACGCCGGGGAGGTGGATTTCCTGGGCATCCTCCCGGCGGAGCAGCTGACGGCCTTGATCGAGGCGGAGAGCCGGACCCTGGCGCGGGAGCTGAGCGTTCAGGCGGTGGTGTTCAACTGCGCGCAGGATACGCTGATGGATGCCCGGGTCCGTCGGGCGCTGACTCTGACGGCGGACCGTTCTGCCGCTGCTGAGGCGGCGGGCGCCACGGCGTATGCCGCTGAGGGCCTGATCCCTCCCGGCGTGCCGGGGAGCGGGGAGCAGGATTTCCGTACAGATGGCGGCGTGCTGCTGGACAACGACCCCGCGCACCGGGACGAGCTGGCGGAGGAGGCCCGCGGCCTGCTGGCGGAGGCCGGATACGCCGACGCCCGGGACCTGGGGGAGCTGGAATATCTCTACGTGGACGAGGGGAACGGCGCCGCCGTGGCCCAGGCGCTGGTAGACGCCTGGCAGAGCGCCCTGGGCCTCCAGGTGACGGCCCGCGGCGTCAGCCGGGAAGAGCTGGACACCGCCCTGCAGGAGGGGACCTTCACCCTGGCAGGAACGGAGATCCGGGCTTTGGGCAACGATGCGGAGTGCTTTTTGATGCGGTGGGGCTCCGATAAGCCGGAGAACCTGGGTAAATACGCCAACAGCGCCTATGATACCCTGCTGTCGGTCATCGCCGGCGCGGAGGAGGGGGAGGCCCGGATGGGTTGCCTCCACGATGCGGAGGCCCTGCTGCTAGAGGAGGGGGCCGCGGCGCCCCTCTACACCAGCGTGACGGGCTGGACACTGCGGGACGGCTTCTCCGGTGTCCAGCGGGACGCCCGGGGGTGGTTCAGCTTCGCAGCCGCTGGCAGGACCGCCTGAGATGAGCCGGAGACGGCGCCCTGAGGGCGCCGTCTTTTTTGTGCCCCCGGCGGGCCGCAGTGCCGCTGATAGCAGACATAAGACCTGCTGAAATAGACAAAGCGCCCCATCAGCCAGGCTCAAAATATGACGGCGGGATAAAATTGACAAATCCGGGCTGGAAGCCGTTGCAACCGGCGGCGGGGTTGGTGTATACTAAGCTGAACCAAAAGATTCCCGCCTGCCGGCGGAGAGAAGGAGGAACGATATATGAGCCAAGCATTCAAGAAGGTCCTGGTCGCCAACCGGGGCGAGATCGCCATGCGGATCTTCCGGGCCTGTCACGACCTGGGCCTCCAGACCATTGCCATCTACTCCAATGAGGACGTATACAGCCTCTTCCGCACCGCCGCGGACGAGTCCTATCTGATCGGAGAGAACGAGAGCCCCCTGGGCGCCTATCTGGACATCCCCCGGATCATCGAGCTGGCTAAGAAGCACGGCGCCGATGCCATTCACCCCGGTTACGGTTTCCTCAGTGAGAACGCGGATTTTGCCCGGGCCTGCGAGGCTGCGGGCATCAAGTTCATCGGACCCTCCTCCCAGGTTCTGGACCTGATGGGCGACAAGCTGTCCGCCAAGCAGATCGCCGTGGCCTGCGGCGTACCCACCACCCCCGGCACCACAGAGCCCCTGAAGAGCCGGGAGGCTGCTCAGAAGCTGGCTATGGAGTTCGGCTTCCCCGTCATTCTCAAGGCGGCCGCCGGCGGCGGCGGCCGCGGTATGCGCCGGTGTGACACCGTGGAAGAGGTGGGCACCAACTTCGATCTAGTGAAGGCGGAGGCCAAGAAGGCCTTCGGCAATGACGACATCTTCATGGAGAAGTTCCTGGTGGAGCCCAAGCACATCGAGGTGCAGGTGCTGGGCGACGAGGAGGGCAACGTGGTCCACCTGTTCGAGCGGGATTGCTCTCTCCAGCGGCGCTATCAGAAGGTGGTGGAGTTCAGCCCCGCCTTCTCCGTGGACAAGAAGATCCGTCAGGCCCTGTATGAAGACGCAGTGAAGATCGCAAAGCACGTGGGCTATGTGAACGCCGGCACCCTGGAGTTCCTGGTGGACAGGGAAGGGCACCACTACTTCATCGAGATGAACCCCCGTATCCAGGTGGAGCACACCGTCACCGAGATGGTGACGGGCGTGGACCTGGTGCGCTCTCAGATTCTGATCGCCGAGGGCTGTCCCCTCAGCGATCCCCGCATCGGCATCAGGAAGCAGAGTGACCTGCACCTGAACGGCTACGCCATCCAGTGCCGCGTCACCACCGAGGACCCGTCCAACAACTTCGCTCCCGACACCGGCAAGATCACCTCCTACCGGTCTCCCGGCGGCTTCGGCGTCCGGCTGGACGCGGCCACCGCCGGCGTGGGCAGCGAGATCTCCCCCTACTATGACTCCCTGCTGCTGAAGGTCACCACCTGGGATAACACCTTTCAGGGCGTGTGCCTGAAGGCCGGACGGGCCATCCGGGAGATCCACATCCGGGGCGTCAAGACCAATATCGCCTTCATCTCCAACATCCTGCAGAACCCCACCTTCCTGGCGGGAGGCTGCCACACCAAGTTCATCGACGAGACGCCGGAGCTGTTTGAGCTGAACGAGGGCCAGGACCGGGCCACCAAGATGCTCAAGTACATCGGGAACATCGTGGTGAAGGAGCGGGACGGACACAAGATGTACGATCCCTGCCGGTTCCCGCCGGTCACCGGCAACCGGCCCGATGGCCTGAAGCAGATGCTGGACGCCAAGGGACCCAAGGCCGTGGCGGACTGGGTGCTGGGGCAGAAGAAGCTGCTGATCTGTGACACCACCTGCCGGGACGCCCACCAGTCCCTGCTGGCCACCCGGGTCCGCACCCGGGACATCGTCAAGGGTATGGAGGGCACCAGCGAGATCCTGGCGGATGCTTTCTCTCTGGAGTGCTGGGGCGGCGCCACCTTTGACGTGGCCTACCGTTTCCTCCACGAGTCCCCCTGGGAGCGGCTGGACCTGATCCGGGAGAAGGCCCCCAACCTGCTGCTGCAGATGCTGCTGCGGGGCGCCAACGCCGTGGGCTATACCAACTATCCCGATAACGTGATCCGGGAGTTCATCAAGGAGGCCGCCCGCAGCGGCATCGATGTGTTCCGGATCTTCGACTCTCTGAACTGGATCCCCGGCATGGAGGTGGCCATGGATGAGGTCCTCAAGCAGGACAAGATCTGCCAGGCCACCATCTGCTACACCGGCGACATTCTGGATCCCAAGCGGGACAAGTACACCTTGGACTACTATGTGAAGATGGCGAAAGAGCTGGAGCACCGGGGTGCCCACATGCTTGCCATCAAGGATATGTCCGGCCTGCTGAAGCCTTACGCCGCCAAGAAGCTGGTGTCCACCCTGAAGCAGGAGATCGGCATTCCCATCCAGCTCCACACCCATGACACCACCGGCAATCAGGTGGCGGCGCTGCTGCTGGCCGCCGAGGCCGGTGTGGACGCGGTGGACTGTGCCATCAGCTCCATGGCAGGCATGACCAGCCAGCCCTCTCTGAACGCCGTGGTGGCGGCCATGAAGGACACAGAGCGGGACACCGGGCTGGATCTGGACCGGCTCCAGACCCTCACTGATTACTGGGAGGATGTGCGTAAGCGTTACGACTCCTTTGAGGGCGGCCTGGAGTACAATACCACGGATATTTACCGCTACGAGATCCCCGGCGGTCAGTACACCAACCTGAAGCCCCAGGTGGAGTCTCTGGGCCTGGGCGACCGGTTTGTGGAGGTCAAGGAGAACTACCGTAAGGTCAATGAGATGGTGGGCGACATTGTGAAGGTGACGCCCTCCAGCAAGATGGTGGGTGACCTGGCCATCTTCATGACCCAGAACAACCTGACCCCGGAGAACATCGTGGAGAAGGGCGAGAGCCTGGCCTTCCCGGACAGTGTTGTCAGCTACTTCTCCGGTATGATGGGCCAGCCTGCAGGCGGGTTCCCCAAGGAGCTGCAGCGGGTGGTCCTGAAGGGCAAGAAGCCCATCACCTGCCGTCCCGGTGAGCTGCTGCCCCCCGTGGACTTTGAGGAGAAGAAGCGGGAGATGCAGTCCTTTGATGCAGATCCCTCCTGGCGGGCCATCCTCAGCTACTGCCTGTATCCCAAGGTAGTGGAGGATTATGTCAAGAACCAGAAGGAGTACGGCTACATCATGCGGCTGGGCAGCCATGTGTTCTTCCACGGTCTGGCGGTGGGCGAGACCAACAAGGTCAACATCGCCGACGGCAAGACCCTGGTCATCAAGTACTTAGGGTTGGGCGAAGTGGACAAAGAGGGCATGCGCACCGTCAGCTTTGAGCTCAACGGCATCCGCCGGGATGTGCAGGTGCCCGACGAGGAGGCCCAGAAGAACATTGTCAAGGTCCCCATGGCGGACCCGGAGGACAAGAGCCAGGTGGGCTCCTCTATCCCCGGCGCGGTGAGCAGGCTCAACGTCAAGGTGGGCGACACCGTGGAGAAGAACCAGACCCTGGTCACCATCGAGGCTATGAAGATGGAGACCGCCATCACCGCCCGGATGTCCGGCACGGTGTCGGAGATCCTGGTGAAGGAGGGCGAGACCGTCAAGGGCGGCCAGCTCATCTTGGTCATCAAATAAGCATACGCCGCAGAAGGCCGGCCCCGGTGGGGCCGGCCTTTCGGCATTTCAGAGAGGTGGGACGGGAAAAATGAAGGTCGTGCAAATTGGACTTGCAGAAATATTAAAAAATTGTAAAAAAAACCTTGTAAAATGAATGAGGATAAGGTATGATATGCAAAGCGACATACGAGCTGTATCGACTAACAGGAAAAGAGGAATGGAAACATGAAAAAGTGCTTATCCCTGCTTCTTGCCGCGCTGATGCTGGCGGCGGTCCTGACGGGCTGCGGCGGCAATCCCTCCACGGAGGAGACGGATACCCCCGCCGACACCGGCACTGAGCAGGCTGCCCAGACCAACTGGAACGTCTCTTCCGTCACCGGCACCGGCACGGAGCTGAAATTCCGCACCGGCGGCGACCAGGGTACTTATTACGGCTTCGGCAGCGTGCTGGCGCAGGCCATCACCACCAACGGCAACGGAACCAAGGTCACGGCCGTGGTCAGCAACGGCTCCCAGGACAACATCGAGCAGATGCAGATGAACGTGGCCCAACTGGGCTTCGTCCAGTCCGACGTGATGAGCTACGCCTATAACGGCGAGCGGCTGTTTGAGGGGTTCCCCTATGCGGATTTCTCCACTGTCGCTGCTCTGTATATGGAGCAGGTGCAGATCGTCACCTGTGACCCGGACATCAAGTCCGTGGCGGATCTGGAGGGCAAGACGGTCTCCATCGGCGCCTCTGGCTCCGGCGTGTACTACAACGCCCTGGATATCCTGGCCGCCTATGACCTGACAGAGGATGACATCAACGCCCAGTACCAGGACTTCGGCGCCAGCGCCGACGCCCTGCAGGACGGCAAGATCGACGCCGCCTTCGTGGTGGCAGGCGCCCCCACCGTGGCTATCACCACTCTGGCCACCGCCAAGGACACCTATCTGGTGGGCCTGGATGACGAGCATATTGCCAAGCTCCAGGAGTCCTCTCCCTACTACGAGGAGTACATCATCCCCGAGGGCACCTATGAGGGCGTGCCGGAGACCAAGACCGTGGCCGTGGTAGCCACCGTCATCGCCCGGGACGATGTGTCTGAGGATGATGTGTACAACATCTGCTACACCATCTTTGAGAACATGGACAATCTGGCCCATGACAAGGCAGGGGAGCTGGATGTGGAATTTGCCTCCGGCGTCACCGCGGTGCCTTATCACGCCGGCGCGGCCAAGTACTTCGCCGAAAAGGGCTTTGACGTACCCACCAAGTGATCTCAGGCGGAGCCTGATCGGGAACTACGGCGGAATCTCCGCCGTAGTTCCTTGACTTCGGGTCGGTCCCGGCCTGGAAGATATCTTGCGAAATGAGAGGGGACCCTATGGCACTGTTCAAGAAACACAAGACGGAGCCTGTGCCGCCGGAGGATACCGGCGCCCACGATACCTCCGTGGGGACCGCCGCCGATGTGGAGGCGGTCATGAAAAAATACGACCGGGAGTCCAACACCCGGGTCTGGGAGGGTCTGCCGAAGCTGGTGATCCGCTGGCTGATGGTAGCGTTCTCCGCCTACTGCATCATCGACACTGTGTTCCTTTCCACCCGGCAGGAGGTTCGGCTGCCCATGTTCGTGGGGCTGATCCTGCTGTTCGGCTTCCTGACCTTCCCGGCCAAAAAAGGGGACGAGCGGGTCAACCACATGCCCTGGTATGACATCGTGCTGCTGATTGCCGGGCCCGGCGCCTACTTTTTCTACGCCGTCAATGCCCAGAACGTGGTCCAGATGTCCGCCCGGGTCATGCAGAACGACCTGTACATGATTATCGGCCTCATCGGTATCCTGGCCCTGGTGGAGCTGTGCCGCCGGTGCGTGGGCCTGCCGATCCTGTGCGTGGCCGGTGTGCTGCTGGTGTACACCTTCTTCAACCTGGGCGGCAGTGCAGATTTCAAGATGACCCTCTATCAGGTCATCCGCACCATGTTCTACACCTTCAACGGCATCTTCGGCGGCCCCATCAGCGTGTGCGCCAAGTTCATCGTGGTGTTCATCATCTTCGGCGCCTTCCTGGAGAGGACCGGCATCGCCCAGTTCTTCATCAACCTGGCCAACGCGCTGGCCGGCGCCGCCCCCGGCG
>ERZ827450.3083-NODE-3083-length-12024-cov-3.295179_pt1 | contig 12024 bp, 9 predicted proteins | sample MGYA00519773_ERZ827450 | MGnify/ENA primary metagenome ERZ827450 (study PRJEB31778, sample SAMEA3449306) | human gut metagenome | biome: human gut; feature: human-associated habitat; material: faeces | place: United Kingdom | collected 2010/2012 ...
CGGGCAGGCAAAAGTTTCTCTGTTTTTGGCTTTATTGCGGAAGGTGATTCTGCTAATTCCGCTGATTTATATTCTGCCGCATTTCTTTGAAAATAAGGTTATGGCGGTATTTCTGGCGGAGCCTGTCGCGGATGTCATTGCCGTTACGACCACTTTGATTTTATTTGTATGGCAGTTTAAAAAGGCATTGCAGGAGCTGCGGGAATAATGAGAAAGGGTTCGGGAAACGCAGTGTCCTGAATGGAATCCGCAGAGGGGGCTTTGCCCACTTGAGGAAAATAGGGAGTTTCAAGGTGCTTGTCACCGCCGGAACTCATCTGTTTATTCTTCTGTCTCAACAAGTCGAAATCCTGATTTCGACTTATTCTTTACAAAATAATACAAATCAATCCGCCACTGCTTTCGTTTACGATCTTTTCCATGGCGTTTTGAAGTTTTTCCTGGCTGTCATCGTTAATTTTTGTAACTTTGCCAGATATGCCATCATCAACAAGCTGTTCTAATGTTTTTCCAAAAATATTGACATTCCATATTTCTCTTGGTTCTTCGCCCGCCTGTTCTTTTATGTATGTAATAAGATCTTCTGCCTGAAGCTGTGTCCCTACAATCGGGGCCACTTCTGTTGTAAGATTGGCTCGAATCAAATGAATGGACGGTGCCTCGGCACGAATTTTTACGCCATATTTGTTTCCATGTTTTACTACTTCCGGTTCAGAAAGTGTAATTTCTGAAAGTACCGGTTTCATGACGCCATATCCTCGTTCTCTGGCATCCTTTAACGCCTGCGACACTTCTTCAAATTCTTTCTTTTTTGCCGATAATTCTTTCATCAGGCGAATAAGATGATATTCACTCTTAATTGGCAGTCCTGTAAGATCCGACAAAATATCATAATAGTACGAATCCCTTATCTGAATCTTAACATCCACTTTTCCTGTATCCATATGAATTTTTTCTATTTTCCCGGACTCTATATAATCATTCGATGGAAATACTTTCTGATACAGATCTTTCATCTTATTTTTATCTGTCATAAATTCTTTTACAAGATCTAAGACCGACTTCTTCATCCAATGATCATCTCTTAATGTTTCCACCCATTTCGGCAAATAAAATCCAACAGAAGATAATGGAAATTCAAGCAGTACATTTTTTAAGATTTCTAAAATATCCTCCTGCCTGAGCTGGTCACAATTCACCGCCATTACACTGGTATTATATTCTTTAGAAAGCTTTTCTGTTAATGCCTGTGTTGCCTTTGAATATGGCCGTTCACTATTTACCAGAACCAAAAAGGGCTTTCCGATTTCATTTAATTCTGCAACTGTTTTCTTTTCTGCTTCTACATAAGAATCTCGCGGAATTTCTCCAAACGACCCATCTGCTGTCACTAAAATCCCTATCGTAGAATGATCTCTGATTACCTTTCTTGTTCCAAATTCTGCTGCTTTCGTAAATGGAACCTCATAATCAAACCACGGCGTTTTTACAAGACGTTCCTGTCCGTTTTCCAAATTACCGCCCGCACCGGGAATCATAAAGCCAACACAGTCAATCAGACGTATTTTTATTTTCATATCTTCCATCGGAAGTTCTGCCGCTTCTTTTGGAATAAACTTCGGCTCGGTTGTCATAACCATTTTCCCTGTTCCACTTTGCGGAAGTTCATCCATCGTTCTCTTGCGTTCATTCTCATCTTTTATTTCAGGAAGTACAAGAAGTTCCATAAAACGTTTAATAAATGTTGATTTGCCACTTCGGACAGGCCCAACAACGCCAAGGTAAATCTCTCCGCCTGTTCTGGCTGAAATATCCTGATATATATTTTGTTTTTCCATGAAAATCCCTCCCCAATACTAATTTAGTATATGCAAGGGAATGGAAAAATAGACTATTTTGCCTTAGTATACTTGAAAAAGATTCCATAGCGTATTAAAAAAATGATGTGTCACATCGCTGCCAGAATTTACTCTGCAAAAAATGCGGTCACTAACTGACACAAACTAACATAATCCACCATAGCCATCGTCTCTCTGGCTGAATGCATCGCAAGCATCGGTATGCCCAGATCACAGCCTGCCATCGGCAGATGTGAACCAATCATCGGACCTAATGTTGTGCCTCCGCGAATCGTGTTTCTGTCATTAATCTCCTGTAGTAATATATCATACTTTTCAGATAATCCTTTTAAAATCGCATACATTTTGCAGTCAGAAGCATATTTCTGTGTACCGCTCACCTTCACAGTAACTCCCTGCCCCATATATGCTCTCGTTGTCATATCACAACGGTCTGTATAATTCGGATGTGCGGCATGTGCGCCGTCAACAGAAAGATAATAGCTCTGTGCAAGTGAAATATCTATCTGTTCTTTTGAACAGCCCATTCCTGAAAGAATACGTTCAAGAATTCCCGGAAGTAAGGCAGAATCTGCTCCTGACTTTGTAAAACTTCCAACTTCCTCATGATTAAAAAGCCCAATAAGATTAATGCCACTTTCCCTCTCTCCATCTGTAAGAGACTCTAACAACGCACTGACAGAGGCCAGATTATCAATTCGCGGACTGCATAAAATTTCTTCTTTCACCCCACAAAGCTGTGGCTGATCATAGTTGTATAAATTAAGATCATAACTTAAAATTTCACTCTCATCCACAGAAAGTTCTTCTGCCAGAAAATGAAGAAAAGCATCTTCTGTCCACCGGCCATTGGCAAGTCCCATAAGCGGCATTAACTCTTTTTGCCGGTCAATCTTCCAGCCATTATTTGCCTCTCTTTGCATATGAATCGCAAGTCCCGGAATCAACGCAACCGGTCTCTTACTATCATACGTTACCTCTATCGGATTAAATACATCCTCTCCTTTTAGCACAATAGTTCCCGCCAGTCCAAGTGGACGGTCAAACCAGGTATGATCCATCATTCCGCCGTAAACTTCTACATTAAGCATCGCACACCCCATGCTCTTAAAATCTGGTTTTCCCTTCACCTTAAAACAAGGCTGATCCACATGTGCAAATGCCATACGCAAAGACTGAATCATTTCTTTTCCAGCACCTGTTGTAAAGGCAAATAATACATCTGGAAATGGGGCGATATAATATTTGCTATTTTCTTTTGGTGAAATCATTTTATTGTAATATAACTCTTCAAATCCCTGTTGTTTTAAATATTCCTTAGCAAAAGAAACGACTCCCACCGGGGAAGTTCCCTGTGCTAAACATTCTGTTAAAACATTCATTCTCAATCTCCTTTTCAAAAAAAATAATTCATGTTATCATCAATCATAAGATTTTGTCTTAATAGCTAAACTTATGGAGGAGTTATTCATGTTATCAATACAAATTTCCGATATTAAAGACTTTATGTCTCATCTTTTATCCAAAGATACATTCGACCACTTTTACTTTATCGAAGCCTCTATCAAAATGGGGGTAAGTTATCAGATTCAGGGTCGTATTAACGAAGGTTTTTATGATACCAGCGTAGAACAGACACTGAATCGTGAATTCTGCTATTGGAAAGAAATCCGCCACCGCATTTTTGATATTATTAAAGGAAAACGGCTCCCTCTCTCCTGCAAAATCGTTCTCGGACTTTCAAAGCAATCCATTTCCTATTTGATTGCACATAATAACAGTTCCTTCCGCGAAGAAGATATTGAGGGAATCTACGTAAATATCTTATATGACCCGAAAAATCTTCTTATCACAACTGGAATTTCCTATAAAAATTTCTCTCTCGATAAGTCGTTAGAGTATGCTTTTGATGAATATCTGGCGAAGTTTTTAAAGGAAAAAGCAGTTATATAGTATAATAATCTAAAGCGTGTTTGAAAAATACTTTCTGCGAGATGTGTACCACAATTTGTTAGAGATTTCGCCTGAATGATGGTGCGTAGCGGGCTACGTCAACTGAATGAAGGCAAAATATACTGTAAATTGGGGCATGCCGGCTGCAGGAATAATTTTTCAAACACGCTCTATCAAGAAAATCCCATTCTTATTTTTTCAAAATCTCTATCGCCTTCTTCAACTGTTTATCTGCCTTCTCATCTGTCTGGGCTTTTTTCCACTGCTTATCGCTCATTTTCACTTCCACATCCGGCTCGATTCCTTTTTCATGAATATCTGTACCTTTTGGTGTGTAATATTTGGCAATGGTAAACTTAAAGGCTGAACCATCTGTAAGAGGCAGAATAGTTTGTACAATTCCCTTTCCATAAGTTGTTGTACCTACAACCGTTGCTTTTTTGTAATCTTTTAAGCATCCTGTCATAATCTCGGAAGCGCTCGCTGTATTTCCGTTTACCAATACAACCATCGGTACATCTACTGTTTTACCCGAATCACTCTTGAACTCTTCTTTTTTCCCCTTTTTATCTTTTGTATAAACAAGCATTTTATCCTTTGCAACCAGACGGGACAGCATATTGGTACAGGTAGTTAACAGTCCGCCTCCATCATCTCTTAAATCAATAATCAGACTCTTCATTCCCTGGCTTTCAAGGTCTGTTACTGCCTTATCAAACTGTTCGTCCGTATTTTCATGGAACTGGCTTACTGCAATATAGCCTATCTTATTCTTCCGCATTTTATAAGTAACACTATCTAATTCTACAGAAGTTTTTTCTACTGTATAATCTTTTGTTTTTTTATCTCTGTAAATAGTCAAAACGACTTTATCATTATCTTCGCTTCTAATGGCAGAAACAACATCCTGCAGTTCCATATCGGCAGTACTTTTTTGATCAATTGCCGTAATGAGATCTCCATTCTTAATACCTGCTTTATATGCCGGCTGATCTTTAAATACAGAAACGACCTCTGGATAATTCGTATCTGTGTCTTTTGCAATAGAAATTCCAATTCCATTATATTTTCCCGCATCTTCTTCCGACAATTGCTGATATTCTGATGGGGTATAATATTCTGCATAGGGGTCTTGTAAGCCCTTAGCAAACCCCTTATAAATATTGTTCTCCACATTCTCAGCATCTATTTTGTTGAGATAATAGTTACCCGCAAAAGCTTCTAACATACTTAGTTTGCGCAAAATCTTCCCATTATTAAGGCCGGTTCCATAAGCATTTGAAGTCATAACACTTTGTCTTCCTGCAAAGAAACTGAAACCGATGATAACGACAAGAACAAGCACACTTAAAACACGTTTAAAGCAGCCTTTTTTTCTTTTTGGGCTGCCTTCCTCTTTCTTTTTTTTATTATGTTCTGAATCCTGTTCCTTTAACTCAAGATTCATTTCTTTTTCCTTAAAATCCATTCTGTCTTCCTTTCTTTCTTCCTATGAAAATGTGTCTGCATTACTGACTCTTCGTTTCGTTTAAAGAACAATATTACTTCTTGCTAGAGCGTGTTTGAAAAATGCTTTCTGCAAGATGTACATCACAATTTGCGGGAGATTTCGCCTGAATGAGGGCGGCGTAGCGGGCTACGGCAACCGAATGAAGGCAAAATAAACCGTAAATTGGGGTGTGCAGCTTGCTGGAATGATTTTTCAAACACGCTCTAACCATAATGCACTCTCGGAATCTTTTTGTGAGTAAAGATGACGTTCCCAAAGAGGGAAGATAGCCGATTTATGGGGTTCAGAGGCTCGTCTGTTTATCATCTCAACCCAGTATAATCAAGAAAGAAACAAGTACAACTCACCATTTCCGCTCCCTCATTCCGATAAATATGTGCCTGATCTGTCTCAAATTTATAGACCTGATCTTTATTAATCGTCTGCGTATGTCCATGACATTCTATCGTAAGTACACCTTCTGTTACTGTAATATACTCTCTTGTTTTTTCTCCATGACTCCCACTCATATAGACCCCACCAGGTTCTATGTCAATCCGATATACTTCTACGGAATGAGAATCTTCATAAGGAAAACACGTCCAGACTTTATATTGCCCTTCCAGTTCTTTTGTAGGAAAAATTTCTTTTGGACTTACAAGGCAAAAGTCTTCTCTTGGAGGATCAATAAGTGTCTGAAACTCTATACGGAGACCACTTGTAATCTTTCCAAGTACGCCAAGAGAGGGATTAGCTGTGCCTTTCTCAATCTGAGCGAGCATACTTTTGCTGACTCCAGTCTGCTCCGCAACCTCGCCCAGACTCATTCCTTTCGACTGGCGAACCTGCTTTAAATTAACTGCCACATTATGAGATAAATAATCCATGAAACTCCTCCTTTGTGTGATTTAATTTATCGGGTGAGTAGAGCAACAGACGAACCATGAGAATGAATTATTCTTTATCTGTAACTTTAGTCGCTGCGAGAAAAAGTCTTCTATGAAAAGCCTCTCATGAAAAGTTATTGTTTTTGACTCCGTTGCAAAAAACACAAAGTCGCAAAATCAATAACTTTTCATGAGAACTTTTCTAACATAAGTTTACTCACTCGCAGCTCCGAGGCCACAGATAAAGAATATTTTGATATTTTCTAAGTAATGTAGAAAATATCAATCCAAATTTCCAAATTGCCCTTTAATAAATCGAAATCACTAATTAATATTACCATAATATCAAAACAACCAGAAGCCTACAACTCAAATCCACATTAAGCTTCTAGTTATCGAAGGCAAAAATCATATCACCATACTTGAGCAACCACAACAAGGCTAACTGCTCACAACTCAAATCCTCGCAGGGCTTCTATTTATCAAAGACAGAAACCGGGAGAATCGTATACTAGCATCTGTGGCCTCGGAGCAAGGTTTGGATACGAGCGGGTAAGCGAGCATTCAAACCGCCATGACTAAAGTCACAGATGCTAGTATACGATTCTCCCGGTTTCGTCTGTTGTTACTCTCAAATAGAAGCCAGGACCCTGTCAATTGCTGCGTCAATAACCTTATCAAGTTCCTCATCGTCTGCTTCTGGCATCAGTGTTGCTGCGTCTTCATCAGAAATAAGTTCAACAAGATCACCGAAGGATTCTTTGTATTTTCTCTTACATACAACATAGAATACTACACCGAGTAAACTCCAAGCTCCTACCATTCCCCATTCAGGAAGGATCAGGCTTCCGCCGCTGCCCGGGATACAGTACATACATACCATGAATCCGGACATGATGACTGCCATTGTTCCGAAGAATTTATAAGCTGGAACTTTATATGGCCTTGGCATATCGGGTTCTTTTTTTCTTAATATCATAAAGGAAACCGCTACCATACAGTAAGCAAGACAGCATGCGAAGTTACCTGCATCAGAAATCCATACAAGAAGCTGTCTTCCGGCAAATGGAGCAAGCATTGTAAGGACACCAATAAGAATAAGTGCATTAATTGGCGTTTTATGTTTTGGATGAAGTTTTGCAAATGTTTTTGGAATCATATAGGATTCTGCCATGGAATACATTGCACGAGAACCACCAATTAAGAAGGAGTTCCAGGATGTGATAATACCGCACATACCACCGACAATAACTACTTTTGCCATGATTTTCATTCCAAATGCTGTTCCCATTGCATCGGCTGTAACAAGTCCGGTTGCTTCCTGTGATTTTATGATTGCACCTGAGTCAAGAACAAGTCCTACGGCGACAATTACAAGTGCATAGAAAACAACGGCTAAAATTACAGATAAAATAAGCATTTTACCGATTTTCTTTGGAGGAACATTAATTTCTTCTGCTGCCTGTGGAATAACGTCAAAACCAATAAAATAAAATGGTGACATTGCTGCAACACCGAGAATTGCTTTGATATTAAGTCCTGCGGTGTTTCCGACAAACATCTGTCCATCTAAATTATCCACAGTACCATTAATTACGGAAGCTACAATCAATAAAATTCCTGCACCACCGATGATACAGGTAAGTACCGTCTGTAAAATAGCGGCTGTTTTCGCTCCCATAATGTTAATCAGCATAATCAAAAATGCGACTATAATTGCAACTGCAAGCCATGAAGCATATACATCAAATCCTGCAACAGTATACAGATACCCTTTTAAAAATCCCGGCCACAGGTAAGTGATGATCGTTGGAAATGCACAAGCTTCAAAACACGCTACACTGACATATCCTAAAACGATTGCCCATGTACAGATAAAAGAACCTGTCGGACCCATTGCACGATGACTGAATACGTGTTCTCCACCACACTGTGGCATTGCGGCTGTCAGCTCTGCGTAAGTCAGGCCTACGAAGAAAATCATAACGCCGCCAAGACAAAATCCAAGTGCCGCTCCAAGAACGCCGCCCTTTTCAATCCAGTTTCCGGTTGATACAACCCAGCCCCATCCAATCATAGCTCCAAAGGCGATTACGAGGATATCCCAGGCACTAAATACTTTGTTAAATTCCGATTCTTTCTTGTTCATATCCTGTCCCTCCTATTCGTGAAATACTTTCTTTGCTACTTCTTCAATGAGTTCTGCAGTTCCGTCAACGCCTAAAAGACTGCTGTCGATCAGCATATCTCTGTTATGACGGTCACCACGGTTACTTCCTGTCAGAGCAAGATGTCTCTTATGATAACGTTTATCTTTTTCTGTAATAAATAACTTTGCATCCTCGGCAGAAAAGTTATGGCTCTTCATAACATTTTCAATTCGAACATCTTCCGGGGAATAAATAAAGATTCGCAGTATTGGTTTCTGCTCTTTTAAAATGTAATCAGCAGAACGTCCAATAATTACACAGGATTCTCTGTCTGCAAGTTTACGGATAATTGTTTTCTGGACGTGAATCGCACGCTGTGTTAAGTCTGCATATTTGGAGAAAGAACCACGAACATCACCTTCTGCTCCTTTTCCGGCAATTGTTCCACCTTCTTCTACCTTTTCCATGATTTCTTTAGGAATACCAACTTCCTTGATAATCTTATCAACCGTATCACGATCATAAAACTTTATTCCCAAATCCTTTGCAACTTTTCTTCCGATCATGTTGCCTTTCGCGCCATATTCGCATCCTATTGTAATAACAAGATGTGCCATATTTTTTTCCTCTCTAACTTCTATAATCTTTTAATATAAATGTCGGCTATAATGCTTACTTTATAAAAATGTCATCTTTAAAACTTTGTAACTATTCAGAATTCATTCGCCAAATATATCTGCGACGTTTCTATCTCTGTCTGCTTTTTCTGTTCTTTCAACTAGAAAAAGAAAAGGGCATCACAAACTCACTTGTGACACCCTTGCCTAATAACGTCTTAACATAATGCTTTTACAGCTTCTTCAATAATCGCACAAGCCTCATCGCACTGTTCTTCTGTAACAATCAGTGGTGGAATCATACGAATGACATGTGCCCCGATTGCTGTGATAAGAAGCTTTCTGTCAAGGCAGCCATGTTTTACTTCCACACCAGAAATCTCATCGTCAAATTCTACACCAACGAGGAGTCCCTGATGTCTTACTTCTTTTACATGTGGGAGTTTCTCTAATTTCGCTGCAAAATAATCTCCGACTTTCTTTGCATTTCCTGCTAAGTCTTTGTCGAGAAGCTCTTCTACTTCCGCTAAAGCTGCTGCACAACTGATTGGATGTCCACCAAAAGTTGTTCCGTGAGAACCAAGTGTAAATGCTTTGGATACTTCTTCTGTTGCACAGATAGCGCCGATTGGCATTCCGCCGCCAAGACCTTTTGCCATAGAAACGATATCTGGTTTTACTCCATAATTCATATAAGACATTACTGCTCCGGTTCTGCACCATCCAGTCTGTACCTCATCTAACAATAAGAGCATTCCCTTTTCATCACAGAATTCTCTAAGTCCTTTTAAGAACTCTGGTGTTGCAGGATGAACACCACCTTCGCCCTGTACCGGCTCAACCATGATAGCGATTGTATTCTCAGTACATGCATTCTTAAATGCTTCTAAATCATTATATGGCGCATAGGAGAAACCATAAGTCATCGGACCAAAACCAACCTGGCATCCATTACCCGGCTGACCTGTTGCAGACATGGCACCAAAGGTTCTTCCATGGAATCCCATCTTTGCAGTTACGATATGATAACGGTTCGGTCCGTATTTTTCTATGCCATATTTACGTGCCATTTTGATCATCGCTTCGTTAGCTTCTGTACCGGAGTTCTGATAAAAGATCTTGTCCATGCCGATCGTCTCGCAGACCCTCTCCGCCAGCAGCGCCTGCGGAATGGTGTACGGATAGTTGAAGGTGTGCATGATGTCGTCCATCTGATCCTTGACGGCTGCGACGACCTTGGGGTTGCGGCTGCCGGCGTTATTTACCGCGATGCCTGCGTAAAAATCGAGGTACGGCGTGCCGTTTTCATCATAGAGGTACATGCCCTCTGCGGTCTCTGCGAGGAAATCAAAACGCTCGTAGGTCTCGATCATGTACTTGTTTACTTTATCCTTGATGTCCTGTGCGGTAAGTCCGGTATCCTTCAGTTTCATTTTGAAGCCCTCCCAAAAAGATTTATGTAAATGGTTTTTCATACAAATTCCCGGGGTCAGAACAACAAACAAAAAAAGAGCAACGAGAGTCCTTTACAGGAGCCTCATTGCTCTTTGCATGTCCATTATTTTGAACAAGTACATAATATCACTCGTCCATCTCTGTGTCAACAGGAATTTTCATGTTTTTCGAAAATATTTCATTTTGCCGTTTGTCAGTTATGTTTTTCGGGAATTTCATCCGTATTCCGTTTTTCGCCAGCCTTTTCTGTGCCAAGTTTGGCATTTCCGTTATTTTGAACACCCTCGGATTTCCGTGCACTATATTGTCCGACGCCGTTTCGACCGGCCGCAGGCAGTCCATCCGGAATAAAAGCAGACTGCCGGTAAAATTAGAAAAACCGGTCATTTCTTACGAAATAACCGGTTGATCTGGTACGCCAGAAGGGATTCGAACCCCCGACCTTTTGGTTCGTAGCCAAACACTCTATCCAGCTGAGCTACTGGCGCATACAGGATGTTTTCGTCTGCGATGTTCTCGCTGACTGTTTTATATAATACCACAGTATGCGCCCAAAAGTCAAGCGTTTTTTTATTTTTTATTTCAGCAGTTCTTCCATCTCGCCGATCAGGCTGTCGAACAGAGCGGTCGCGTCCTCGACCGGCTTCGGGCTTGCCATATCGACGCCTGCGCCGCGCAGCAGCGTGATCGGGTCGGCCGAGCAGCCGCCCGACAGGAAGCCGAGGTAATCGCGGACCGCCGGCTCGCCCTCACGCAGGATGCGGCGCGACAGCGCGATCGCGGCGGCGTAGCCGGTCGCGTACTGATAAACATAGTAATCATAGTAGAAGTGCGGAATGCGCGCCCATTCCAGCGCGATCTCGTCATCTACGACCATTTCCGGTCCGAAATACTGCTCATTCAGCTTTTTGTACAGAGCGCACAGCGCGTCTGCGGTCGTGCCCTCGCCGCGCTGGGTCATTTCGTTGGCGGCAAGCTCGAACTCTGCGAACATGGTCTGGCGGTACAGTGTGCCGCGGAACTGCTCGAGGAAGTGGTTGATAAGGTAGGCGCGTTCCTTTTTGTCGGTCGTGACCGACAGCAGGTACTCCATCAGCAGCGCCTCGTTGCAGGTCGAGGCGACTTCCGCCACGAAGATCACATAGTCCTGATATGCGGTCGGCTGACGGGTGTTGGACAGGTAGGAATGGATGGAGTGGCCCATCTCGTGCACGAGCGTGAACACATCGTCGAGCGTGCCCTTGAAGTTGAGCAGCACATAGGGATGCACGCGCGCGCCTGCCGAATACGCGCCCGAGCGCTTGCCCTCGTTCTCGTAAACGTCGATCCAGCGGTTTTCAAAGCCCTCGCGGATGAGCGCGAGATAATCCTCGCCGAGCGGCGCGAGCGCCTTGAGCGCGATCTTCTTCGCCTCCTCAAACGTGAACTTCATCTCCACGCCCTCGACGACCGGTACATACAGGTCGTACATATGCAGCTCGTCCACGCCGAGCAGCTTTTTGCGCAGCTCGACATAGCGGTACATGGGACCGAAGGAGCGGTGCACCGCGTCGATCAGATTGCGGTAGATCTCGGTCGGGACCTCGGTGCCGTCGAGCGCCGCATCGAGCGTCG
>ERZ827450.3087-NODE-3087-length-12019-cov-3.141341_pt1 | contig 12019 bp, 5 predicted proteins | sample MGYA00519773_ERZ827450 | MGnify/ENA primary metagenome ERZ827450 (study PRJEB31778, sample SAMEA3449306) | human gut metagenome | biome: human gut; feature: human-associated habitat; material: faeces | place: United Kingdom | collected 2010/2012 ...
GTTAGGGATTGTCGGCGCCTTGATGCCGTTTCTGATTGCCAGCTGGCCGTTCAAAGTTACTTCCAAATACACGACGCAAGGCTTTACGATGTTTATGAATACTTTCTTTACTTATGTATTCATGGGGCTGGTCGTCAGCATTAACATTCAATTAATGAGCGAATCAATGTCCGGCGTTTCGGGTGGTATGAAGGCGGTTGTCAATGCATTAAATTCAAATGAAGTTACCACTCTTAAAAATCTGCTGGACATCGGTTTTGCAGGCTTCCTCATTCTGATCGCCAGCTGTATTTTCGGATTTAAGCTGACCAGTCAGGCAACCGAATTGGCCGGAAGCATGGCCGGCGGCGGTGGCGGCAGCTCGATTGCTCCAGAAATCGGCGGCATGGGTTATAACGTTGCCAAAGCGGCAACACTCGGAGCCGGCAAAACGGCATGGCAAGGGACAAAACTGGTCGGCAATGCCACCGGTGTTACGCCGAAGTTACGGCAGGCTCGAGACAAAGCCGTTTCAGCTTTGGGAAAAGTTTTCAGTTTCGGACGGTCAGGCGGCGGCAAGAGCAGTGCTCCCGTATCCCGGCTTCGCGGTTCGGACGCTCCGGCGCCGGCTCCCTCCTCTTCTTCGTCAGGCGGTGCTTCTCCGGTAACGGCCGAGCAGTCCCGTCAGGCCGAAAGAGTCGAAAATGCCGCACCGCGGCCGACAACACCGGCTAAACCGGTAACGGCTGCTAATACGGCCAAACCGAATCAGGCCGGAGCGGAAGGAACTGCGCCGACAAGTCCGGAAGCGGCAAGAGAGCGGCAGATTGACCAGTTCAACCGCAAACAGGCCGCAGGATTGGATCTTGCCAACAATTCCGAAATTTACAAACAAGTGTCCGAGCGGTGCGGACAGGCGACGGCCAACCGTGACGCAGCGGCTCAACGCGCCCGCAATTTTGAAGCTCAGGCAAAAGAGGAAAAAGACAAAGCAACCGCTTTGCGGCAAAAAGCCCAGAGCATGGCTGACGGTGCCGAAAAAGACGCGGTAATGAGACAGGCAGGCTCTTCCGACCAAAAGGCTGACGAATTTACGGCTCAGGCTACCGAAGAAAGAAAAAATGAAAAAGAAAATGACGCAATCGTTCAGGAAAACCTGAAAAAAATGGACGAGATGCAGAAAGAAAGGGAACAGAGCATATCGGACAGAGAAATTGACAACATTATGAAACAGAAATACGGCAATAATTACCGTACGGAACAAAGCGCCAATATTAACGGATGGAACTTTAAATAAGTTTTAGGACTAAGACGATGTTTAAGGACGTGAACATAAAACAGATTTTAAGAGTGATGCTGGTTGTTCTTTTTGCGGCATTCATGCTCACGGCCTGCGATTCTCCTAAAGAGGGCAAAACATCTCTGAATGCAGATAAGCGTGCGGCTTTATCCGTAAAAGACGACAGCGGACAACAAGAACTGGCTAATCAACACAGAGAATGCTGGCAGACCGGAATAATCGACTTGCTTTACGAGAATATGGGCAAAGTCGCCATGGGCATGTATGCCAAAATTACCGACGGCGCATTGCCTTTGATGATGATTGCTTTTGCGCTCTGGACAATTTTTCGCCTGTTAAAGTTTGTCGGTTCGTTTACGGAAGATTCTCCGGCTGAAATATGGAACGAAATTGTCCGAAAGCTGTTTGTCTGTTTGATTTGCGGGTTAATTGCATCTTCGACAACGCAGATTTTGTGGCTGCTGAATACGGTTGTTTTCCCGATTTACTATGCATTTTTGGAACTTGGCGCGGCAATTTTGAACAGTACCGGCGACGGAAGCAACTTCAAGGTCAACAACGGTGTTGTCATCAAGTTCTTTCAGGAACTGATAACGCCGAGCCAGCCGGTAATGTGTACGGCACCGGCTCTTGGCCAAGCATCAATAGAAAGCCTGTCTTTCCCCGACGGACCGAGATCCATGATGAATTGTATGATTTGTGCCGTCAATGAGCGTCTGACACTGGGGTTCTACCTTTCGTTCAAAGTTATGGCCGCACCTGGATTTATGCCGTTAATAACCGGCCTGTTTATCCTACTGTGCTTTACATTCGTCAAGCTCGGATTTGTCTTCTATCTGGTTGACAGCATTTTCCGCTTTACAATGATGGCGGTCATATTGCCGATTCTGGTCATGTCTTACGCTTTTAAGCAGACGTCAAGCTGGGCAAAAAACGGTTTTCTGACCATTATAAATTCGGCGGCGCTAATGATGTTTATGGCGGTTATGATGTCTATGGCACTATTGGCTATGGAGCAGATTATCAGTGACAACTCCGACATTTTCGACAAAAGCGTTACCAAAGATTCTTTTGCCGAGTTCAGTATTCCGTTTATGTGCATCATGCTGATTGCTTTTCTGATAGTTTCCAGCGTCAACATAGCTCAACAGGTAACGGACAGTCTGGTAGGCGGAAATTCCGACTCCGCTTTCCAGAAACGTGCCGGCAAACTGGCTGCTGAGATTTTCTGGGGCGCCTTGAGCATTGTCACGTTTGGCGGTGCCAGAAAGATACGCGACGCATGGAAAATAATCAAAAGCGGCGGCAAGTAGTTAATTTGCCAAGAATTAAGGACCAAAACGATGAAACGGTTAACCGACATATTAAACATCAGCAAACTTATGAAGACAGGCGTTTTCATAATGCTGCTGTGCTTTTTGTTCCCGGCCGCCGTTTTTGCCGGCGAAGCTTGTGGCGCCAATAATCCTGACGGATGTCCGGAAGGGCAGAAATGTTACAAGATAAGATACGATATAACTATTACCCGTGGTGGCATAGCTCCAGACATGACCGTACATGATAACTCTGTTTTTGAATGTCATACGGACAAGGAAATTGAAAAATTAAGAAATCCCGGTCTTTTCTCCAGAGTTAAAGCCCTTTCCATTGAAAAAGTTGAGGGCAGCAAAGGAGAAAAGAACACATATTCGGTTACCAGTATGGCCACCGGCGTCGGAAACCGAAGCACCGTTGATGAAGAAGGAAACATTGAATCCTACCTGACTTTGGCATACGGTTCAATCGAAATTGCCCAGTTTATTGCCAAATGCAATATCGCAAAGATGCAGGAACTCTATCAGGGGAAATGCTATTCCTGCGTGATTATCAAAACTCTGATGGAAACATTTTTAAACGCCTGCAGCAAAGCTTATGACATCACATCTGAAGCGGGCGTAAAACTGCTGGTGCTCGGCGCTTTGGTCTGGATGGCTTTCTTTGTGATGAAAAACGTTTCATCTTTGTCTAATATTGAGCCGGGCGCCATGATGAACACCCTAACCGTCTTTTTGTTTAAGGTTATGGTTGCATATATTCTGATTACTTCCGGACTGGGCGTATTAATCAAATATACGATAAACCCGCTGCTGACTGCCGGCGCTGACTTTGGTATCGCTTTTATGAGCGTAACCAGCGACATTTCCGGAGCTCCCGAACTGAACGCCAACTATGCCGTAACCGTTCCGACCATCTCCGCATCGGACGGCGGAGCCGCAACGGAAATCGTTTCTTCCGACGTAATGAACAGAATCATGTTCTTTGCCCAAAATCTGGATAAAAACGTTTCTACCAATCTGGTTATCGGCCACGCGATGACCTGCTGGTCTATGAATGGCGGCGCTTGGGACTTTTCTCTGTTCAAAATGGTCAACTTATGGCTCTGGTTCTGCGGCGCTTTAATTTGGTTTGTCGGGTTCATGCTGACGCTGGGTATCGGTTATTATCTGCTGGACATCTCTTTTAAGCTTGGTTTTGCCATAATGGCACTGCCGGTCGTTATCGGACTGTGGCCGTTCAATGTTACCAAAGGGAAAGTGACCGCCGTCATCAGCATTATGCTTAAAGCAGCCGGAACTTTCGTGTTTCTTGCGCTGACGACGACATACGCTCTGGCAATGATTAATGTGGCTCTGAGGGACGTTCCGACATTGTTTGCAAAAATTGAAGCCGGTGATGCCATTTGGATTTCAAATACCTTTGATTTAACCGGACCTTATTTTCTGATTATTCTGTTTGTTTACCTGTATTCGATGAAGCTGATTTCATCAACGGTTTCTGATTACGTTGACAAATTCTTCAAAGACAGCGTTTTCGGCGGCGCTGATCCGATGCACGGCAAACTGACCCAAATGACTGATTTTGCCAAACAGCAGGCCATGCGTCCGGTAAAATGGGCCGGCGGCAAAGCCTCCGATGCCGTAAAGAAACAGGCAACAGAAGGAGCTGCCAAAGCCGGAAAATTTGTCCGCGGTCTATTCAAAGGCAAAGCCAACGGCGATCAGGAAAAAGACGACAAAGGCGGCGGCAATCCGGTAAGCGGCGGCGGAACCGCCATTAAAAACACAGGAAAGGGCGCCAAAGCGGCCGGAGCAACCATGGAACAATCCGGAAAAGGTGTTCAGGCTGCCGGCAAAGGCGTGGAAGCGGGAGGAAAAGCGGCTCAAGCCGGTGGCAAAGGGTTGATGTCCGCAGGCAAGGGATTGTCGGCAACAGGTTTGGGCGCCATTGTCGGCGTACCGATGATGATTGCCGGTGCCGCGGTATATGGCGCGGGCAAAGGTGCCGAAGTGGCGGGCAAAGTAACTCAAAAGGCCGGCAAAGCCATGCAGAAAGGCGGCAAGGCCATGAAGAAAGTCGGCGAGAAAATGGAAAAAGCCGGCGAAAAGATGGAAAAAATGGGCAATAAGCTGAAATTCGGCGATGAAAAGGCTCCTGAACCGGAAAATAAAGACAATTCTTCCGAAGGAGAAAGCTCTAGGCCTGAAGAGCAAAATAAACCCGAGAAACCGGACAACGGCAATAAACCGGAAAACGGCAAGTAACAGGTGACTGAGATGATAAACTGTATTTTGACATATTTGAAAAGAATCACCTTTTGGGCAGCGGTTGGATTGATTCCGTTTCTGTCGGCAATTAACCTCTCGGCAGCAGCAACCGACTGCGGCGCAAACTGCGGTGTCGAATGGCAGAAATGCCCGGAAGGAACTCGTACAGACATTTCTGCCGAATGCCTTAAGCAGCTGAACAGTTCATACAACAACTGCATCAACACAATGCCGGTTGCCGGAAATGTCGACCGCGTTCCTGAAGACCTGTGTCTACGTAATCGTTCCAATCCCCGTCATAACGGCATGGACTATGCAGCTGTAGGAGGAACCAATGTTACAGCGGCTGCGGATGGCAGGGTTATCGAAACAAACAATTGTTCTAAAGGCTATGGCCGAAAAATTGTTATTGAACACGAACGCAAAGACGGTAAAGGCTCCTCCTATGTTTCTCTGTATGCACACCTGTCAAAAATTTTGGTAAGTCAAGGGCAAACTGTTAAGAAAGGAGACGTTATCGGTCAGGTCGGCGGAACATCTTGCAGCGGCAACCAAGGAGATACACCTTGGAAAAAATACGGTGATCACCTGCACTTTGAATTAAGAACGTCTAACGGGGGAACGGTTATTAATCCGATGTGTGACGAAATTCAATCCCTGTGCGGAAAATGTTACACCGAGTTTAATCCCAATCAGTGCCGGATTGAATGTAAAATGAATCCGGAGGATCCGATGTGCAAATCGTCCGGCAAATCAGACTTCAGTTTTGACTGGAGCACTTACAACGCACCCCAATTTGTACCCGCAAACGACTTCAGCAGCCAAAATGCCGTTGTCGGTTCCTCGGCTTATACATCTTACGGTGATTCTAAAAATGATGCCGAGTGCAACATCGACTCATACAGAAATTCTTTCAACAGCTGTATCTTTTGCGACCTGTTCAGGGTATTGTTCAATACTGCAAGTTCAATTGCCAAGGCTTCTTATACTTCTCTGGCCGGCGCCATGGTTACGCTGGTTATTATCGGAATGGCTTTGTGGCTGGCTATGACGATTCTGAAATTTATTTCGGCTTTTGACGTCAAAGAGCCCCGCATACTGGTCAAAACCATTTTCAATCAGGCTTTTGTCGTCTTTGTGGTCGTGGTCATTCTGCGTTCGGACATTCAGGAATTTATCGACCTGATTGTAACGCCGGTTTTCAATACCGGCATGGCACTGGCGCAACTGGTAACGTCCGGGCAGACGGGACAGACCTGTACCGGTTTTACCCAGGTTATGGAAGACGGCGGCATCCCATCGTCTATCGGCAATAACATTCTCTGTACCATTCAGAGCATTCAAGGCAAAATTCTTGATATTATGACATTAGGCTCAACCTCTCTTTGCGTGGCCTTTTTCAAAGAATCATATTGGAAATTATGGTTTCTGCCTCATGTCGGTTATCTTTTGGTCGGCGTTATTCTGTGGCTTTCGGCTTTTCTGCTGATGGTTATTTATCCTTGGCTGCTGATCGATTCTATTTTGCAATTGAGCGTAGCATCGGCGCTGATTCCGGTAGCCATCGCCGCCTATGCTTTCCCGATTACGCGAAAAAAATACGTTACCAAAGTCTGGGAAACGTTTATGACAGCCATGTTTACATTTCTGTTCCTGTCGATCGTCATATTTATCATTACGACCGGTATTGAACAAATTATGAATGAGGTTATGACACCGAGTTTAAAACATGCCGGAACCCAAAGCGGTTATGAGATTATTTTAGACACAGTCAATGGTTTGGCCTGGTGGACGGTAAAATTCCTTGAACTGGTCTTCTGGATGCTGCTTGGCTGGGCCGTTTTGGATCAGGCCAAAGAATTTGCCAAATCATTCTCCAAAGGCGGTTTCAGCATTAAGCCAATCGGTTCGCCTTTCGGCGGCATGGTTAACAATGTGGCGACACAAGCGGCTCTCGGTACCGGCAAAAAGGTCTGGGGCGGAACCAAATGGGCCGGAAAACAGATGGGACAAGGCCTGCACGACATGGCGCATTCGGCAAAGGTCAACCGAATGGCCAACCGGGCAATGAAAAGCGACGACGCCAAGACCAACGAAGACGGCAGCGTTACGGCAACCGTGCGCAACTGGTACGGCCGCAAAACGACCCGCACGGTTTCACGCGACGCTTCCGGCAACCTTGCCGTAACCAACCAGCGCTCCAGAATCAAGATGCTCGGCCGTTTCAGCCATGACCGGACGACAACCACCGACAAATATATGACGGTTAAGAACAAATACGGCAAAGACGGCAAGCTTCTGCAGCAGACGATTAAAATCGACTCCGCAGCCTGTCGCAACATGACCAATCGCGACGGTTCGCTGAACATGGTTGCCGTCAACACCCTCCAACAGAACTCGACTTTGGGACAGGACATGGTCAACACGGCTATTTTGCAACAGGCTCTGAAAGAAAGAATGCCCAACTCGGAACTGGCCGATATGGACACTTCCTTTGCGGCTCGCGAAATTGTCCGGGGCGACGACGGTTCTTTCACAATTAAACAGACCAACGCCGACGGCACGACGACCAATTTCAGCATGAATATCAGCAATGGCCGGATAATGACATCGGTTGAAAGAATCAGCAAAAGCGGTTCTGCCGTCAAATACAGTTCCGACGGCATTATCAACAAGCGCTCAACTTATACCTATACGGACGGAAAAATAGACACGGCGACAGTCAAAAACAAATATGCGTTTGCCGATTATTATACAAAATATGACAGCAAGCCGATGGACTCCAACGGCCGCCTGTCTGCATCAATTCCGCAGGACAAAATCATGTTCGGGCAGGACGACCTCGACCTGATGGCCGAGCAGATAGCCGTTTACGGACAGCCAAATTCGATGAAGGAATTTTCCAAGTAATTTCCGGAAACAAACGCTGACATCCGACACAAAAGGAATCCGAAAAACCGGGTTTCTTTTGTGCATATTTGTACACAAATTGTCTTTTTTTGTACTATTTTCTTGATTAATAAGCCGCTTGTATTTATTATTTGCTTAACATTAAATCTTGTTCTTTACAGCAAAAGGATAAACATACTATGGAAGAAATTATTTTCCCGAACCAAATAAGAATGTTTAGAAGACTGCGCGGCCGTTCCATGCAGGAACTGGCGGATCATCTGGGAGTCAGCCTTTCTGCCATCTCCAAAATCGAAAAAGGCTATCGCCGCGTCGATCAGGAACAGCTGGTGCGCGTTGCCGAATTTCTGGACTGCCCGTTGCAGGAACTGTTTGTCAACGAACAAAATTCGCAGCAGGAAATCGTCCAGTCGTGGCGCCGCGAACAGGAAAGAAGAAACAAGATTAACGAGAAAAGCGGCCTGAAGACGCTGGGTGCCGGTCTGCGCCAAATCAGAAACGAAAAAAACCTGACCCTGATTGAGGTTGCCGAGAGCGCCGACATGACCCTTTCCGTTTATCATCGTATCGAAATGGGACAGCGGGAAGTTTCGGACAAGGAATTTAAAAACATTGCCAAAGCGCTGGAGATGACTGCCGAGGAGCTGAAAGAAGAAATCAAGAGTCTGGAAGACAAAGGCATGCTTGAAGAAATTATTCAGCGCAACGATGCCAAATACAAATTGCTGTCTACCCCGCGCGGCGCCATTTCCGCCTTTACCAACGCCGTCAACAACAGTCAGGACAACATCAAGATTTCCGTTTACGGAACGGCAGGCAAAGACGGCAACGTGATTATCGACTTTGACGAAGAAACCAAGAAAGTTCAGCGTCCGGTTAAACTTTTCAGCAAAAAAGATGCTTATGCCGTCAATCTTTGCACCAGGCGTCTGGGAACGCTGTTACCGACCCGTTCGATATTGTTTGTCGACCCGCAGGATGTTGTCAGCGTCGGCGACATCGCCCTGTATTTCGTCGATGAAAAAGAAGCTAAAATACTGAGCATCCGCGAAGACGAAAACGGACAGCTTTACGGTCTGCGCTGGAACCCGGACGAAAGAATAGAAATCGGCAACGACGATTTGAGCAAAATTCATAAAGTTGTCGCCATTGAGCTTTAGTTCCAAACTCCGCCTGACCGGCGGAGTTTTTTTTATTCCCGCCGCTTTTGTTAACCTGAAATTTACGACATAGAGCCTAAAATCGGTAATATGGATGAATTTTAAATAAAAGTTAGCAAGAGTCGGACAAAACAGGTGGTTGACACTTATTCAAAAGGCGCGGACAGCCGCAAGCTGTATAAGAAAAATCATGGCGACGGGGAAGACCCCATCATCATAGCTCAGCGCTTTTTAAATATTTTCCGCCAGTTGCATATTTTCAGCACCGAAAGAAAAGAGGCTTTTAACAAAATGATTTTGGAACAGCCTCCGGAAATCAGGGGTATGTTCGGTTCTCTGCCGGGCGGTTCGGTTTTGCAGGAATATGTCGACGAACTTGAGCAAAGCGCCGGCGTTGCACGCGACCATTCGGGCGAGTTTCAAACCGCCTCGACGACACCCGAGCTTAACGACGAAATATCCAGAGCCAAAATTTTGGCAACTGCACTTGCCGAAGCGCAAATTCAGGCAAACGCCAAGTTGCAAAACAGCATTCCTCAGGCACAGCCGCAACCGGCCGCAGCTGCACCGCAACCTGCAGCCCCCACTTATGCAGGACCGGCGAAAATCGTTGCCGACGCATCTTTTGCCAAAGAAATTGCCGCAGCATTTTCTCAGGCACTGAAATTCAGCGAAGAACGAAGCCAGACCGGAAACAAACAACTGGCGGCCGCCGTAATTGCCTCGCAGGAGAAAATGGCCAAAATCTTTGCTGAAAAGAGCAGCAACAGCGAACTGACGTCGGCTCTGATTGCGACACAGGAAAAAATGGCGCAGGCATTGGCGGAAAATGCGGCAGCCATAAAGAACATGCCGGTAAAATCGCTTGGCTCAGGCAAAGAAACTTCGTTTTCTTCACCGGACGGCAGCAGGGAAATTCTGGACGCCATAAGGGAATCGCAGGATCGCATGGCGCAGATGATTATGCAGCATAATACCATGGCAGCCAGCAACAGCAGCAACACCAACGCAAACAACATTCAGATTAATGCAACACCTATGCCGCCGATGGAGGACATCGTCAAAGGCATTGTCAAAGCACAGTCCGAACTGTTTCGAGAAATGTCCGAAACCCAAACCAAAGAGCTTTCGGCGATCATTTCAGTGGCACTGAAAGAAAGCCAGCAGCTTTCGACGCAAACAATTGTCGAAGCCATGGAGCGGATGCAGAAAGAGAATCAAAAGTTCTTTGAACAGCAAACAAAAAATGCTTCGAAAGTTGCGGTACAACCGGTATATATCCAACAGGAAAAGGACAAAACTCCGCGGCCAATTCCGATCAGTCCGGCGGAACAGGAAGACTTTCAGATTCCCGAAATCAATCCGGGTACAGAAAACGACGAGTTAAACGAGCTTTTTTCGGACGAGAACAATGCGGCGGAAGACGAAGAAGAACTTCCGAAAAAAAAGAAAAAAAAGAAGAAGAAAAAAAATAAAAACAAAGACTCTGGCGCTGAAACCAACGGGTTAGACTTCTCTTTGTTCGACGATGGCGTACAGGCCGCAGCTAAACTTAAAGACGGGATAAAAGACGGGCTGTCGTCGCTGGCTTCTTCATTATTCAAAAAAGACGAGAAAAACGAAAACATCGGTTTGCCTGACATTGACGCAGACATGCCGCTTTCCGAGACGCCGACAGAGTTCCCCAATACAGAAACGCCGGCAGAATCGCCCGCGGAAAGCGCAGAGCCAACCGCTGAGGACGCTGAATGGACATGGGAAGAGGTTCCGGCCGAAGAAACGACAGCGGCGGAAACAGGAAATGCGGCTGTGGAAAGCGCAGAGCCGGCCGCCGAGGATGCTGAATGGACATGGAAAGAGGTTCCGGCCGAAGAAACGACAACGGCGGAAACAGGAAATGCGGCCGCAGAAAGCGCAGAGCCGGCAATTGCCGCGACCGAAAACCAAAATGAAGACTTTAACCTTGACGATTTGATTGCCGAATATTCCGGAGAACAGCCGAAAGACTTCGCACTGACAGACGAACAGGAAAACACCGCGGAAGAAATTCCGGCTGCGGAGATGACCGCTGCATCAGACGAAAGCGAAGACGGCGACTGGGAATGGGAATACGAGGAAGTTCCCGAAGACCAAACCGAAACGCCGCCGGAAAACACCGCGGAAGAAATTCCGGCTGCGGAGATGACCGCCGCGCCGGACGAAAGCGAAGACGGCGACTGGGAATGGGAATATGAGGAAGTTCCCGAAGACCAAACCGAAACGCCACAGGAAAGTAAGGAAACGGCAACAGAAGCCGCCGCGGATCCCTATGTGACAGAAAATGACGAAGAAACGGCCAATCCGCTTTACAGCGGCGACCTGATTTTTCACGACGACGTCTATAAAAACGCCGACGACGCCTCCCCGCTTCCGGTTGTCGGCCTTAATTTGGGAATCGCCGAAATCAGCGATGAAAAAGAGAACAAAGAACCCTATATTCCTAAAGACGATATAGTTGGGTAAAGCTCATAGAAAACAATTTACAAAAAAACGCGGCTAAACTAGAGTAGAATGTGAGGAGCCAAACATGGAACAGAATACGCAGCCGACAGGTGCCAGCAAGGAAAGCCTTTGGTATCTGGACAATTATATCCTGCTCAAGGATTATTACGACCGCACAATCTCAAGGATTGCAGCGCGTTGTATCCGTATGGGCAACATTGCCATGGAAGAATATAAGTACTACGGCTATATCCTTGACGTTCTGGAAGAAATCAGCGAAACCGGCGACTATATTCTGGAACACAAGGAACTTTATCCTTATGTGGAGAAAAAAATTGCCGGCGGCATGGAAAGTTTCAAAAAAACATTGGCCGAGTATCAGCTGGAGCTGAAAAACAACTCTTCGCCGGACATGATTAAGGAAGACGCCCATGAAGTTGAAAAAATGAAAGAGGTTCTGGGCGAAATCGACAAGACGGTCGACCCGACGGTCGGCGCAGGGATGAACATGGACCAGCTGATGGAAAAACTGATGGCACAAAATAATATGGCCGCCACAGAAACAATGCAGCAGAGTACCCAACCGGCTCCGCAGCCCGTTCCGG
>ERZ827450.3089-NODE-3089-length-12013-cov-2.679963_pt1 | contig 12013 bp, 8 predicted proteins | sample MGYA00519773_ERZ827450 | MGnify/ENA primary metagenome ERZ827450 (study PRJEB31778, sample SAMEA3449306) | human gut metagenome | biome: human gut; feature: human-associated habitat; material: faeces | place: United Kingdom | collected 2010/2012 ...
GCGACTGGGACGATATATGTTGACGGGTATACTTGTCCCGTTTTAAAACGCAGGAACGGAGATGGTCGCATGGCACAGTCAAATACGACGCGCACGGTGGGGCTGGCGCTCGAGGGAGGCGGCTACCGCGGTATGTATACGGCGGGCGTGCTCGATGTTTGGATGGAGCACGGTTTGACCTGCGACCATATGGTGGGTGTCTCGGCGGGCGCGGCGTTTGGCTACAACTTTAAATCGCGCCAGATTGGGCGCGCCATTCGCTACAACAAAGCCTATTGTGCCGACAAGCGCTATGCGAGCGTGACCAGCTGGCTGCGAACCGGCGATATGTTCAATGCCGATTTTGCCTATCACGAGGTGCCTATCGAGCGCGATCCCATCGACCTGGAGACATATCGCGCCTGTCCCATGCGGTTTACGTGCGTGTGTACCGATATCGAGACGGGCAAGGCTGTCTACCACGACCTGCCCTATGGCGACGAGAGGGATATCGAGTGGATCCGGGCATCGTCTGCGATTCCCGTGGCGACGCGTCCCGTTGCTATTGACGGGCATAAGTATCTGGATGGTGGCGTGGCTGATTCTATCCCCAGCGTATGGCTGTTTGCGCAGGGGTATGACCGCAATATCGTGGTACTCACGCAGCCGGCGGGCTTTGTGAAGCAGCCTAACAGCGTGATGCCCATGCTGCGTCGCGTGTTCCGTCACTACCCGGAGTTTGTTGCAGCGCTTGAGCATCGGCATGAGGTCTACAATGCCACGCTCGATGACCTGGCGCGTCGCGAGGCTGCCGGCGAGGTCTTTGTGGTGCGGCCGAGCGAATCGGTGAAGGTGCCGTCGCTGTGCCGCGAACCGGATGAGCTCGAGCGCATCTACCAGATCGGCCGCCACGATGCGGAGGCGACCTTGCCGGCGTTGGAAGCGTATCTGGCGGGGTAAGGGTCGCATGCGGAAAGCGCATCTCGGAATGGAGGTCCAAACTGGGATGCGCTTTCCGTTATTGAAGATATGAGGCTGCGGAGCAACTGCTCGGCTTATGCCTATGCCTGCTGCCAGGTATCGACGAGCTCCTCGGCGGCGGCGTAAGGGTCGTCGGCACTGCAGACGGCGCTCACCACAAAGAAGCCATCGACGCCGGTGGCCTTGAGCTGCGGCAGGTCGGCCGTCTTGACGCCGCCGCCCACCACGATGGGCACGGGGCTTGCCGCGTGGAGGGCGGCCAGGTCCTCAAAGCTCTTGGTGATGATGGAGCCGTCGGCCGCGCGTCCGCAGTCGCGCTTGGTCTCGGTCTCGTGGAGTGGGCCGATGCCCAGGTAGTCGACCAGGCTCATGTCGGCGGTCTTGACGTACTCGAGCATCTCCTCGCAACGGGCGGAAAGGCCCACGATGGCGTTGGGCCCCAGCAGCTTGCGACAGACCTCGACGGGAATGTCGCTCTGGCCCACGTGCACGCCGTCGACAGCAATACCCTGCTCGCGCGCGGCGAGTACGCAGTCAAGGCGGTCATCGATTAGCAAGGCGACCTGACCGGTCTTGCCAGCCTGTGCGATTGCCTGCGCGGCGTCGCCGGTCAGCGCAATGATCTCGCGGGCGCTTGCCACCTTGGAGCGCACCTGGATGCAGGTAAAGCCGGCGTCGAGCGCCTGGGCCACCACATCGCCCACGGGACGCCCGAGCGTGTTTTCGGGGCCGAGTACCAGATAGGCCGAGATATCAAGGTTGTCGCGGATGCTCATCGTGCTTCCTCCTGCTTTTTGATCTGCGCTTCCATGCGTTCGAGCTTGCCGGTCATGGTGTCGGTAAATCCGGGTCGAATATCGGCTTTGAGCACGACTTCGGTGCGGATGCCCTTGCTTGCCAACACAAAGGTCGCGTCACGCACGACCTGCATGACCTTGTCCCAGTCGCCCTCGATCTCGGTGAACATCGAGGTGGTGCGGTTGGGGAGGCCGCTCTCGCGAATGACGCGCACGACCTCGGCGACCTCGGCGGACAGCTCGTCGCCGGTGCCGCACGGGGCGATGGCCACGGCGACGAGCGTGTTCATGCCGGCATTGGTTGCGGGCTCGGACATGGCCTATGCCTCCTCGAGCTCGAGTCGGTTATCGGCGATGTCTTGGGCGGTTGCGCGGTAGAGCTCGTCGATAAAGGCGACCTTAAAGCTTGCCGGGGCGTCGGCGACAGCGGCGGCACGCGTGCCGGCCACGTTGTAGACGGCGGTGCCGCAGACGGCTGCCGTAAACGGGTCGGCGGCGCAGGCGTACACGGCCAGCACGCCGCCCTGCGAGCAGCCGCAGCCGGTGATCTTGGACATGAGCGGGCTGCCGCCGTGAGACTTGGCCACCGTCGTGCCGTCGGTGATCAGGTCGACTTCGCCCGAGACCACAACGGCGCCACCGGTGTGGCGAGCGAGCGCCACGGCGGCACCACGGGCGGCGTCGACCGTGTCGGTGGTATCGACACCGCGCACGCGGCTCAGATCAGCCGCCTCGCCCTCAAGACCCCACAGGCCGGCGAGCGCGATAATCTCGGAGGCGTTGCCGCGCACGATGGCGGGCTTGTACTGCTTGAGCTCGTTTACCAGCTGGGTGCGCAGGCTACCGATACCCAGGCCCACCGGATCGAGCACCCAGGGCTTACCGGCGTCGTGTGCCGCCTTGGCCGCGCGGGGAATCGTTTGCTCGTAAATGGGGAAGAGCGTGCCCATGTTGAGATAGATGGCGCCGCCGGCAACGAGTGCCTCGCCCTCGTCGGGCAGATAGACCATGGCGGCCGATCCGCCCACGGCGAGCTGCGCGTTGGCGACAAAGTCGATCGTCACCGTGTTGGTGATGGAGCCGGCCATCGGATTGGTAGCGCGAATCTCCTCCACGGCCTTGACCATATGTTGCTTAAGCTGTTCCGAATCAATCACTGCACATGCCTCCTTGGCATAGAAAAGGGGCGCTGTGCATAGACAGCGCCCCTGTAAAGGCGGCATGCTCCCTACGCCAGCATTAACTGACAGGTTCAAAGGATTGGGCCCCATGCCCTCTCAGCCTTGTGGTTTGCACCGCCGGCACTCCCGCATCGAATCTGTTGTTCCCTATACTAGCGCACCTGCCAAAAAGGGACAGGTTTATTTTGGCAGGTAACAACTGGGACTTTGCGTTTTCCCAGATGAAACCTGCCGAAATAAACCTGTCCCTTTTTGGCAGGTCGGTACAATAGATGGGATTAAGAATGACCGAGGGGACCTTATGATCAAACTTGTGCTGACCGATATGGACGATACGCTGATTCCGGCTGGACATGACGGTGCCAGCGACTACGCCATTGAGGGCATTCATGCCATGCAGGCGGCGGGTCTGCATTTTGGGCCGGTTTCGGGTCGTCAGCCGTCCGCGATGGGCTGGATGTTCCGCAATCGCTCCGAGTGCTTCTCGACCGGTGCGTTTTGCAACGGCCAGGTGATGTTTGTCGATGGCGAAGTAGTCGCTTCGCGCGCAATCGATAACGATGTCCTTATGCGCTTAGCCGATTATTTTGAACAGGAGACCGACGATACGTATTTGAAGGTCTACCGTCTGGGTGATGACTTTTGGAATAACGATGCCTATTGCGTGACAAGCGATCCCGAGCGTGTGCGTCGCGCTATGGAGTCGGGCGGCAACGCGTGGCTCAAAGGCGAAGAGGCTCCGTGCCGTCCCGTCGTCGATGACGCGACGGTGTTTAAGGCGAATATCTGGAGTGCCCGTTCGCGCGAGGAGCTCGCCGAGCTGCGCGAGCGTGTTGCCGCTGAGGTGCCGGAGCTCTCACTCGTGTTTCCCAACAACCGCGTGCGCCTGTTCGACGTTCTTCCGACCGGCTGGGACAAGGGCTGCGCTGCGCTGGAGCTGGCGTGCGCTTTGGGCATGACGCCCGACGAGGTGGCCGTATTTGGCGATTCCGATAACGATTTGCCCATGATCGATGCCGTTCCCAACTCCGTTGCAGTCGCCAATGCCAACGAGGCCGTCACGGCTGCCGCACGCTGGCATATTGGCGCTGCGGCAGATGATGCGGTTGCCGGGGCTCTGCATCAGATTGCCGCCTGCGCCGCGACGGGGGAGATGCCGTCGTTTATGCGCCAGGTGGACGCGGCGGCTCTTGGCGCCACGAACGTCTAGGGAGAACGTCATGAAGCTCCAGCAGCTCAGATATGTCGTCAAAGTTGCCGAATGCGGCAGCATCACCGAGGCCTCGCGCCGGCTCTTTGTGTCGCAGCCTTCGATTACCGCGTCGATCCGCGATCTCGAAAACGAGATGGGTGTGCATATCTTTGAGCGCACCAACAAGGGTGTCATTGTGTCCGAGGAGGGCGAGACCTTCTTGGGGTACGCGCGCCAGGTGCTCGACCAGGCCGACCTGCTCGAGGGCAAGTACAAAGGTACGTCCGAGCAGGTGCCGCACTTTAGTGTGAGCTGCCAGCATTATTCCTTTGCCGTCAACGCGTTTGTCGACGTGATCCGCGAGTTCGATGCCGCGCGCTACGACTTTACCCTGCGCGAGGAGCAGACCCACGAGATTATCGAGGATGTCGCGCATATGAAAAGCGAGCTGGGCATCCTGTATCTGTCGGAGCACAATCGCGAGGTCATCGAGCGCATGCTGGTGGCCAACGAGCTCGTGTTCGAAGGACTCTTCTGCGCCACGCCGCATGTCTTCGTCTGCGCCGACCATCCGCTGGCGGACCGCTCCAGCGTGACGCTCGAGGATCTGGAAGACTACCCGTTCCTGTCCTACGAGCAGGGCAGCTACAACTCGTTTTACTATTCCGAGGAGCTGACCTCGACGCTCGAGCGTCGCAAAAATATCCGCGTGCGCGACCGTGCGACGTTGTTCAATTTGGCCATGGGCCTCAACGGCTACACGGTATGCTCGGGCGTGATCAGCCACGAGCTCAACGGCCCCGGCATTATCTCGATTCCGCTCGACGTGGACGAGTACATGGAGATCGGCATTATTACGCGCAAGAACACGACGCTCACGCGCTACGGTCGGGCCTATATCGACGCGATTCGTCAGCATATCTAGGCTGCTGTGCTCCGCACGGTTCAAGTCTCTTTATGACAGTCCAGACTGATATAGGAAGCATCTATATCAAACTGTTATAAACGTATATTTTACGATGGCCATATGAGCGCTCATACTCTGTCCCAGTAAAGCAACCAATGCAAAGGGAGATATCTATGAGCACTTCGATTCAACCGAACGCGCCGTTTCGCGCCGATATCGTCGGCAGTTTTCTTCGTCCGCAGGCTGTAAAGGATGCCCGTGCCGCCTATGTCGCGGGTAAACTTGACGCTTCCGGCCTTAAGGCCGTCGAGGACGATGCCATTCGCGATTTGGTGGCAAAGCAGAAGGCCGCCGGCCTGCAGGTCATCACCGATGGTGAGTTTCGCCGCAGCTACTGGCACCTCGATTTTATGTGGGGCCTTAACGGCATTGAACGCCGTACCTCGCGTACGGGTTATATGTTCCACGACGAGGAGACCACAGCCGACACCGCCGTGGTAACCGGCCCCATTAGCGGCGAGAACCATCCGTTCGTCGAGCACTTTAAATTTGTCAAGGCGCTCGAGGGGGAGGGCCAGGTCGCGCGGCAAACCATTCCGGCGCCGATCCAGACGTTCTCCGAAGTCACGCTCGACCGCTGCGACGGCCAGCAGGAGAGCCTGCGCGCTGTCTATAAGACCGATGAGGAACTTGCCGACGCCATCGCAGCCGCTTATCGTACGGTGATCGCCGACCTGTACGCTGCAGGCTGCCGCAACATCCAGTTTGATGACTGCACCTGGGGCATCTACTGCGATACCGATTTTGTCGCCAAAACCGGCATGAGCCCGGTCGACCTGCAAAAGGTGAGCGAGCTGGGCGTGGCGCTCAACAACGCCGCCATCGAGGGCAAGCCCGACGACCTGGTCATTAACACGCATGTGTGCCGCGGTAACTACCACTCTACCTATGCCTTCGAGGGTGGCTATGACCCCATCGCGCCATACCTGTTCGCAAACGAGGATGTTGACGCATTTTACCTGGAGTTCGATACGCCGCGCGCCGGCGGTTTTGAGCCGCTCAAGTACGTTGCCCCGGGCAAGAGGGTCGTGCTGGGCTTGGTGACCACCAAGGCCGCTGAGCTTGAGGACGAGGATGCCATCGTCGAGCGTATTCACGAGGCTGCAAAGTATGTTCCGCTCGAGAACCTGTATCTGTCTCCGCAGTGCGGCTTTGCCAGCTGCGAGATTGGCAACAAGCTGACCGAGGACGAGCAATGGGCAAAGATCGCGCTGGTCAAGCGCATTGCCGAGCGCGTTTGGAAATAGCGCTAGTGTTTGCAGGTGGCGGCGCGTGCGAGGCATAGTGTATCGCGTACAATGGTTCGGATCGTATCGTTCGGGCAGGTAATCCGCTATGCTCGAGCGCCCTTCCATTTTGAAAGGACTCTCATGTCCCAGTCCTCGACGCCCGCCGCCAGCGATGCCATCTACGACGCATCGTCGCTCGGCCGCCCGCGCATGTTTTTGCTCGGTCTGCAGCACCTGTTTGCCATGTTTGGCGCCACCGTGCTGGTGCCCGTGCTCACCGGCCTCTCGGTATCGGCAACGCTTTTGTTTGCCGGTTTGGGCACGCTGCTGTTCCACTTCCTGTCGCGCGGTAAGGTGCCGGCATTTTTGGGCTCATCGTTTGCCTTTATTGCCGGTTATGCCGCAATCGCGCCCAACGGCGAGACCGAGCTTTTGCCCTACGCTTGTCTGGGCGTTGCTTGCGCCGGCCTGCTTTATCCGGTGCTTGCGGCGCTCTTCCGCGCCTTTGGCGCCAAGCGTGTCATGCGTTTCTTCCCGCCGGTGGTGACTGGCCCCATCGTCATTTCGATCGGTCTGATCCTGGCGAGCTCCGCTATTGCTAACTGCCAGACCAACTGGCTTGTGGCTGTCATTGGCGTTGCCGTTATCGTCATCTGCAACATCTGGGGCCGTGGCATGGTCAAGATCGTGCCGATTTTGCTGGGCGTTGTGGTGAGCTATGCCGTTGCGGCTGCGCTCGGCGAGGTTGATTTCTCGGGCGTTGCCGCCGCTCCGTGGGTCGGTCTGCCCATCGTGTGGGACAACACCGTGTTTGCACTCTTTGGGCCGCAGTTCGATAACGGTCTTGCCACGACGGCCATCATCACCATCATGCCGCTGGCCTTCGCGACCATGATCGAGCATATCGGCGATATCTCTGCTATCGGTTCGACTTGCGAGCGCAACTACATTGCCGATCCCGGTCTGCATCGCACGCTGCTCGGCGACGGCCTTGCCACGATTCTGGCTTCGCTCTTTGGCGCTCCGGCCAACACTACGTATGGCGAGAACACCGGCGTGCTCGCCCTGACGCGCGTGTTCGACCCGCGCGTAATTCGAATTGCCGCGTGTTGCGCCATCGTGCTTTCGTTCTGCCCCAAGTTCGCGGCTGTCATTGCGGCCATGCCGGCGTGTGTGATCGGCGGTGTGTCGCTCGTGCTCTACGGCATGATCAGCGCTGTGGGCGTCCGCAACCTCATCGAGAACCAGGTCGATTTCCAGAACAACCGTAACGTGCTGGTTGCCGCGCTGGTGCTCGTGCTTTCGCTCGGCATCGCGTACAGCACCGCCGGTGCCATCGTGTTGGAGCTGGGCGGCGTGACCATTTCGCTGTCCGGCATTGCCGTGGGCTCACTGGTGGGCATTGTGCTCAACGCCATCCTGCCGGGTAACGACTTTGAGTTTGATGTCTCCGAGCTTGAGGAGGCTGCTGAGTAGCAGCTGCGTTCAGCTAAAACAAGATATGGTGCCTATGCGTATATGCGTGTGGGCACCATTTTTAATGTGTCAGTATCCAGTGGATGCCGCGGGCCATGCGTAAGTCGGTTTGGGCAAAGTGATTGCCGGGGTTGAGCTCCAGCGTTGTTGGAATGCCGCGCTCGACGAGCAACGCTTCCATCGCGCGTGTGTCGTCGAGTACATGCCGCATCATGCGGTTGGGCGTCTTGGTTTCCTTTTTGCCGAGTGACAGGTAGACGGCTTGCGGGCTGCCGGCAAAAGGGGCCGTGCTGGCACGGTCGACAAAGTCGGGAAACCATAGCGACCCCGATGCGCTCGCGGCGCGGTCAAAGGCGTCGGTTTGCCAGAGGGACCAGAGTGCGAAGAGGCCCGCGAGCGAGTAACCGGCAATGCCGCGCCAGGTGGGCGGCTGAGGAAGCGACGACTCGACCTGGGGGATTATCTGATTCAGCAGCTCATCAAGAAAATCGGCAGCTTGGCCGCCGAAAGGCTCGGCATCGCGTACGGTCCCGTCGCATGCCCAGGGGCTCAGCTCGCGATTCCAATCGAGCCCGCCAATGGTGACGAGGGCGAATGGCGGACAGTCGAGCTCTCGGCAACACTTATAAACCTCGCTGCCGTCGCCCACGACCACAGGAAGGTAGATGACAGGCGCGCTTTCCGTATGATTCGAATAAACGGTTATCTGCTTTTGATGCGCTTCCATGACGGGCTTCTCTCAGTGTTGTGATATCGGCAGCCCCAATTGTCGCACGCCAGCGTATGCCGGTTGGGCTAGACCAAAGACAATCTCGTGCATCCCCTGCGGACTCATATGGAAAACGCCACCGCCGGAGGGGAGCTCGGCGGTGGCGTTGTTAAACGGTGCTGGGGCTCGGGGCCTTCGCGGAGCTGCCATGTGCGCAGAGGCGTCTAAGAACGCTTACGGCTCGCCATGGTGCCTGCGGCGATAGCGGCTGTTCCCGCAAGGACGGTTGCCACGATGGCCGCACCCGAGGTGTCGCCGGTTGCCGCGAGCACGCCGGTAGTCTTGGCTTTCGTGGTTGAAGCCGCAACGGCCTTGGTCGGCTTTGAGCCCTCAGGCTTGGGGTTCTGCTTGGACTCCGCGGGCTTGCTTTCTGCGGGCTTGGTCTCGTCGGGCTTGGGGTCTTCCGGCTTGGCTACCTCGGGAGGTGCGATGGTCGTACTTTTGGCGACTGCTTTGATATAGAGGGAGTCGACCGTGGCGTCGCCCGTGCCGATGGCCTGGCCTGCCTCGTAGATGCCGTCACGGAGCTTGCGATAGTCAATGACCTTGCCGCCTTCGGGCGTCTGGATGGCGGCGTTCTCAATCTTGATGGTGCCGATTGTCTTGCCGTCAGCGCTCATGGCACGGGCAAAGATTGCCGCTGTATCTCCTTCGGCCGTTACCTTGCTGCGGATGATCGAGATGACTGCGGGTGTGACGCCCTCGCTGGTCTGGGCGATGATGCCGATGTTCTCGCCTTGGGGTTCGCGCCTCGTCTCGCCATCTTGGTTTTCGCTGTAGGGGATGGGGCCGTCGCCGTTCTCGACATAGCGGGCTATGGCCTTGACAACGGAGTCGCTGATGTAGATGTGGCCGCCCTTCTCGTTGGGTCGATCGTTTCTGGTGGAGAATGCAGCCGAAACCTCGCCTTCCGCAAACGCGTCCACGGTGGAGCCGTTCTTGACGACGATGTCGTCCTGGTAGGTGAAGAGGGCGTTGGCGCCACCGTATTTGCCTTTACTTGCACGGACCGTCACGTTTGCATGATCGAGGGTGATGCCCTTGTGGGCATAGACGCCATATTCAACACCGTTTACGTTGAGGGAGGCGTTTGTGGCTGCGAGGCTGCCCTTGGCCTCGACGGCAGCGTCTTCCTCGGAGCTTGCCTTGACCTGGCTGCCGTCCGAGATGTTGATATTGCCGCTGCTCCAAAGGGCCTCACCATCGGCTGAGCTTGCCTCGACCGTCCCGCCACCCTTGATGGTGAGGTTCTTGTCGGCTCCAATACCCTTGTCCTTGGTAGCCCTGGCGGTGATGGCTCCGCTGTCGTCAATCGTGATATTGCCGTTTGCCCTGATGCCATCCGATGCACCCGTGGCGTTGACGTTGCCCGAACCTTTGATAGCGAGATCACCTCCGGCATTGATGGCATCAAACCCAGTGCTCGTGGCGTTGACGGATCCGGCTCCGTCGATGTTGATATTACCCGTGGAGAGGATAGCGTCCTCAGTAGATGTCACGCTGAGCGTGCCGCCCTCGTCGCCTTGGATATTGAGCTCGGCATTCTCGTTAGTGCCATGAGAAACGTTGATGCTTTCGATCCATTCGGCAGTGACGATGTTGGTTCCCGAGTAATTCACGTTGAGCTTGCCTGCGGCCTGGATCTCGCCGCCGTTATAGTTGTTGAGCTTCAAGTCGTCGGCGCCGTCCCACGACCAGGTACCGGCCTCGTCGCTCGCCGCGGTGTTGTACTTGTTGCCGCCGACCTTGACCCATTCCGCTGCGAGCGAGACGCTCGGCATGAGCAGCGAGCTCACCGTGAGCGCGCAGGCCAGGCCGCAGACGATGCGGCGCGTCACGCGGCGCCAGCTGCCGTGCGCGAGTCCTATGCGACGGCGAACGTCGGGTTCGGCAACATGGGTTCCGGCGGTAGTGTCATTGCGTTTGGGGGTCGTGAACAAGGCTGCCATGGTTGCTCCCGTTCTCATAGGGCCTATACGACTAGATTCAGCGTATCTGCTGGATGTTGCCGGCGGTAGTGCCGTTTGGAGGGCAAAATGGCCAAAATGGGGGAGAAATAGGCCGCACGCCGGCGCAGGGACCGGCGCTAAAAGAAAAGCGCGGGGCCGCATGGCGACTCCGCGCTTTATTGTTCAGCTTTTGCAGCCTTGCCCTTACGCTACGAAGAAGTAGACGAGGAAGGCAAGGGCCGCGATCCACCCGTCCCGTGCGAAAAAGTGTTTACGAGCGCTTGCGGCTCACCACGGCGCCCGCGGCGATGGCGGCTGTTCCCGCAAGGGCGGCTGCCACGATGGCTGCGCTCGAGGCGTCGCCGGTTGCCGCGAGCTTGCCGGTGGTCTTGGCTCCCGTGGCTGCAACCGCAACGGTCTTGGTCGTCTTCGTGCCCTCAGGCTTGGAATCAGGTTTGGAATCCTCGGGCTTGGTCTCCTCGGACGGTGCGATGACGGCTTTCTTGGCGATGACATCGTCGTAGGGGGAATCAATCACGGCGTCGCCCGTGCCGATGGTTTGGCCTGCCTCGTACATGATGCCGTCACTGAGCTCTTCTTTGTGGCGATAGTCAATGACTTTGCCGCCTTCAGGCGTCAGGATGCTGGCGCCTTCGATTTCGATGGTGCCGATCGCCTTGCCGTCCGCGCTCATGGCAAGGGCGAAAATCGCTGCCGTGTCCCCCACGGCCGTGACCTTACTGCGGACGATGGAGATGGTCGCGGGCATAATGCCCTCGGTGGTCTGAGCAAAGATGCCGATGTTCACGCCCCTGCGCTCAGGGGCGATCTCGCCATCCTGGTCTCCGCTGTAGCAGTCGGGACCGTCGCCGCCGTTCTCGGCATAGCGGGCTATAGCCTTGACAACGGAGTCACTAATGTAGATGTGGCCACCCGCTTCGTTGGGGTTGTAGTTTCTGGTGGAAATCGCAGTCGAGAATTCGCCCTCTGCGAATGCATCCACGATTGAGCCGTTCTTGATGACGATGTCGTCCTCGCCGGTGAAGAGGGCGCTGACATCGTCGCGTTCTGCGGCTGCGCGGACCGTCACGGTCGCGTGGTCGAGCGTGATGCCCTTATAGGCATAGACGCCATATCCAACACCATGTGCGTTAAGGGAGGCGTTTGTGACCGTGAGGCTGCCCTTGGCCTTAACGGCATAGTTTTCCTCGGAGCTTGCCTTGACCTGGCTGCCGCCCGAGATGTTGATGTCGTCTTTAGCCCAAATCGCCGCTTCTTCTATCGAGCTTGCTTCTACCTTGCCACCGCCTTTGATGATGAGGTCACTGCCCGCGGCGATGCCGTAGCCTTCGCCTCCTTTAGCGATCACTGTACCAGAGGAATCGATGGTGGTCTTGCCCTTGGATTGGATGCCTTCGGTACCGCCCGTTGCATTCACGGTGCCCGAGCCCGTGATAGAGAGGTCGCCTTTTGCCTCAATTCCGTCGGAAGTA
>ERZ827450.3095-NODE-3095-length-11983-cov-3.183266_pt1 | contig 11983 bp, 6 predicted proteins | sample MGYA00519773_ERZ827450 | MGnify/ENA primary metagenome ERZ827450 (study PRJEB31778, sample SAMEA3449306) | human gut metagenome | biome: human gut; feature: human-associated habitat; material: faeces | place: United Kingdom | collected 2010/2012 ...
GTTCGATTCTCAACCACAGGTGAACGTCGTATTCGTTATCTGACATGGCGTGTCGTAAGACTGTGTAAAAGTACTAAAAATCGGGATTCCCCGAAAAGCCGTTGCGGAAAAGCAGGCCGCAGGGTGGGGAGGCGACCCGCTTTTCCGCGGCTTTGTTCACTCGATGTCCTCGAAGAAGAATTCCGAGAATTTTAGTTTTGCGTTTCCGTAAAGTTCCGGCAGGAGCCTTTTGGCCCGTTTTTCGAAATCGTCGTAATCCTTCCGGTCGTATGCCCAGGCGATTTCTGCGATGGCGGCCATCCTGGGGAGCGTCATTCGCTGCACATGGCCGAAATCGGCGATATATTCGGTCCATACGTTTCCCTGAATGCCGAGGATATTCCTGTACTCGGCGGGTTTCAGGCGGTCGTAGGGATCGAGTCGGTAAACCTGCCTCATGGAGAGGTACCGTGTGGGTCCTATCGGCTCGTACTTCTCGGGATCGGAAGTCTGCGAGTAGTCGAGGTAGCAGTTCCACTTGGGTGTCATGATGACTCGGTTTCCCTTCCTCGCGGCGTCCGTTCCCCGGAACTGATCCGTCCAGGCCATGATTACCGCTGACTTCGATATTCCGCCCTGCATGATCTCGTCCCATCCGATCAACTCGCGTCCGTGCTCGTGGAGCCACTTTTCGACGCGGTGCATGAAATAACTCTGAAGTTCGTTTTCGTTTGCCAGTCCCTCCTCCCGGATGCGCCTCTGGCAGGCGGGGCACTCCTTCCAGCGCTCCTTGGGACATTCGTCGCCCCCGACGTGTATGAATTTCGAGGGGAACAGGTCGAGCACCTCTGCGAGCACGTTTTCCACGAATTCGAAGGTCTCCTCCTTTCCGGCGCAGAGCACGTCCTTGGAAATCCCCCAGTGGGTCCATACCTCGTAGCCCTTGCCCCGGCATCCCAGCTGGGGATAGGAAGCCAGCGCCCCGAGCATATGCCCGGGCATGTCGATCTCGGGAATGACCTCGATGTAGCGCTCTGCGGCGTAGGCCACGATGGCGCGTACGTCGTCCTGGGTGTAAAAACCGCCGTAGGGTTTTCCATCGTATCGGTTGCGGCTTTCGTCGGTCTTGTCGTATCGGCCGATGACGGTCTCCCTGCGTACGGACCCGATCTCGGTCAGCAGGGGATAGTGTTTGATCTCGATGCGCCATCCCTGATCTTCGGAGAGATGCCAGTGAAATACGTTCAGCTTGTGCATGGCGAGGATGTCGATGAAACGCTTCACCTCGTCTACGGTCCAGAAATGACGCCCGGAGTCGAGCATTCCGCCGCGGTGTGCGAAGCAGGGTTTGTCGCGGACGACGACCGCGGGTACTGTTCCGTCGGTAGCGACGAGTTGGCGGAGTGTCTGCAAGGCGTAGAACACGGCTTGCGGGGAGCCTCCGAGAATTTCGACGGTACGGGGCGTCACGGCAAGAGTGTACTCCTCGGCGGCGAGGGACGGGGATGTCCGGAGACGGATTTCGCCCTTCGCGGCCACGGGTATTTCGCGCCCGATGACGGGTTCGATGTCCGTTGCGAAGATTTCGGCGGGACGCCGGAGTTCTCCTTCGGCGGCGATGGCGGTCTGGGCCGTGATCCGAAACTCACCTCTGGCTTCGGTGATTTCCGCGGGGCGCGGGATGATGTCGATGCTCCGGGCGGAGCCGGCTGCCGCGAGAAGTGTGACGAAGATTAATAAAATGCTCTTTCTCATTGGATTGGGGAAGGGTGGTGGCTGAAAAAGCCGCCTGCGGGAACGCTCCCGCAGGCGGGTGATAAGGGATTAGTCGAGGTCCAGTTCTTCGAGGTTGCCCCAGACTTCGAATTCGGCGAATGTGCCGCCTTTGTAGGTCATCGGCGTCGGTTTTACGCTCGACCCGCTGTTCCACGACATGTGGAGCGTGAAGCGGATGTAGCGCGCCCGCTGTATTTCACCCAGATAGACCGAGTTATGGAGCGAGTGGGACATGATTCCCTCGTCGGGCTTCGTCCCGGTGAACCGTTCGCTGTATGTCCAGTCCGCGTCGTTCTCCATGCCGTCGCCCGTGATGGTCTTGGCCGTTTCGATCGTGATGTCGCCCGGAGGATTGTTCAGTACGCCGCCGGCTTTGGTGCGGGCCGTGATGCGGACGCCGCGCACGGTCACCTCCTTGCCCATGTCGAAGACGAAATAGAGCGGAACGTAGACCACCGGACCGACGGATGCCTTGAAATTGTAGGTCCAATAGCTCGCCGGGTTGCCGTCGAGCACGTCCTTGGCCCACCCGGTCTTGGGATTGCCTTCGCCCGGGGTGTATTCCGAGGTGCAGTGGACCACTTTCCAGCCTTCGCGGTCGAGCAGCTGGGCGGGCGGCAGCACGCGCTTGTTGAAGAGGATGTAGTAGACGTTGCCCTCGTCGGAGGTCTGCGCAGCGTCGTCGCCTTTGATCTGTTCGATGGTGATCGGTAGCAGGTACTGCTCGCCGTCGGGCATCTTCTCGCTGTTTAGCGTCACCTGCGCCGTCGACGAAACCTCGTTGTAGCGGGGCAGGATCACCTCCTTCTTCGAAAATTCGTAGGCCTCGGCCGGCACGAGTTCGTACGACGTGTCGTGGGCCTTGTTGTAGGCGTCGACCAGCGTGCGGTCGACCTTGAAGGTCACGGTGAGGTTCTCCGCACTGACCGACCGGGCGACGGCCCGGATGTCGATCGTCTGGGTTTTGGGTTCGAGCAGCGAGATCTGGAGCGGCTCGGCCCCGGCGTTCTGGATCGCCAGCACCGCGGGCCCGTTCAGCCCCGTTCCCGGATTGTCGTCCTTGCAGCCTCCCGACGCAATCAACAGCGCGGCGGCCGCAACGAGACGGATGGAAGCATATCGTTTCATGGTCGTGTTCGTTTTGGGTTCTACTTGTTTTTGGCCGGGAGTTTGATGTCGAGCATCACCGGCAGGTGGTCCGAGGCTTTCGTCACGTCGCCCGACTTGAACCAGCGCAGGATCTGCGAGCCTACGACTTCGCACTTCGGCGTGCCCTTGAGCTGCATGATGTAGTCGATGCATTTCGAGGGATTGTCCGACGGGAAGGTCCCGAATCCGGTGATGGTCAGGATCTCCCAGTCTTTCTGGAGCAGTTTGCCCGTCTCCGACGAGGGTGTGGCGTTCATGTCGCCGCCCAGGAAAACGGGCTTCCCGGAGTCGCCGTAACGTTCCTTCATCGTTTTGGTAATCAGCTCCACCTGTTCCAGCTGCGCCTCGGAAGAGACATGGTCGAGGTGCGAGGTGCAGATCACGTAATCCTCCATCTCCATGACGACCAGTACGCGCGGCTCGGCGCCCACGCCCTTGGGCAGGGCCACCGAAAACTTATTCACGGCCTTCTTGCGGGTCGTCACGCCCTCGCCGTATTCGCCTCCGTCGTAGGGCATGGCCGCACCGTATTCGAAGTCCCAGCTGCCCATCAGGGATGCGAAATGCTTGAGCTGGTAGACGTGGCGCGTGCGGTTGGTGTTGTTGTCGAGCTCGTTCATGCAGATGGCGTCGGCGTCGATCTCCTTCATCATGTCGGCGATGAGCTGGTAGTCGTCCTTGATGTATTTGTTGAAGATTCCGACATTGTAGGTCACCAGACGTGTCACACCCTCGCCCTTGGAGTTGTCGATCGAGGCGTGGGGCGGAATTTCGGTGTCGTAAAACGGTTCGTCCTCCATGCAGGCTGCGGCATTGCAGGCCAGGCCGAGCGTCAGCAGGGTCATCAGGTATTTTTTCATGAGTTCCAACATTTTTCGGTTTGTTTTGCGGTTAAAAATTCAGTCCGTCGTTCCATCCGGGGTTCTGGGTCAGGGCGCCGCCCGTCAGCGAGCGGTCGTCGGTCGGAATCGGATAGAAATAGTCGCGGGTTTCGTCCCAGATGCCGGGGTTGTTCTTGTGTGGCGAGATGTAGCCGTGGTCGCCGTCGGAGAAGAGAATGTCCTGGTCGATCACCAGTGTCAGTTTGGCCGTGGTCGAGGGCGTCTCGCCCTTGGTGGCGAAATAGACGTCGGGCGTTCCGTCGCCGTCGATGTCGTACTCGCCCTTGGCGGGGATGTAGAGGCCCAGCAGCGGTTGTTCGAAGGTCTTGCCCTCCTTCCAGCGCATGATGTCGTAGTAGCGGAATCCCTCCATCGCCAGCTCGATGGTGCGTTCGCGGCGGATTTCGAGGATCACCCCCTTGTTCGCACCCGTGACGTTGGGATAGCCGGTCTTCTCATCCGACAGGTAGGGGTCGGGGTTTTTGTTGGCGTCGTCGAGGATCAGGTTGGACATGCCCACACGGTCGCGCAGCCGTTTGACCGAGAGGTTGATGTCCTCCTGCGTGAGGGTTCCCAGCTCGGCCTTGGCCTCGGCGAAATTGAGGTAGACCTCCGCCGAGCGGAAGATCGGCAGGTCGTTGAACGACTTGTTGTAGGCGTCCTGCGCCGTTCCGGTGACGAACTTCACGACGTGGTAGCCGGTGATCGAGTTCGCCAGGTCCGGCGCCAGCTTGGTCGTGGCTCCGATACGCGTGTATCCCGGCGTGCGGATGGTCTGGGCCAGGCGCGGGTCGCGGTTCGAACACTGCTGCTTGAACTCCATGGTTTCCCAGCCGGCCTTGTCCGTGAATCGCGAACCGTCGGCCATCAGGTAGCTGTCGACGATCTTGCGCGTCATGCCCGGTTTGCCGTACGAGGCGCTGATGGTGTAGAAATTGGCGTTGTGGAAGACGCCCAGCGCCGAATTATAGTCGCGGGCGAGGATGACCTCGACGCTCTGCGCGTTCTCCGAGGCGAACAGGTCGCGGTAGCTGGTGGCCGGTCCGGTCGCGGTGTAGAGCGAATAGCCGCTGTTGGTGATGAATTCCTCGGCTGCGTCGGCGGCCTGTTCGAGATACCATTTCCAGTCGTGTTCGTAGCCGTCGATGCTGTGGTACTTGCGGAACGTGCCTTCGAAGAGGCAGAAGCGCGACTTGAGCGCCAGCGCCGTCCATTTCGTCACGCGGTAGAGATCGCGTTCGGCCGGCAGATAGCGGATGGCGAAGTCGATGTCCTCGATCATGCGCTGCATGACGAATTCGCGCGAGTCGCGGGGACGCTTCAGCTCGGGGTCGGCCGAACCGAGGGGCTTGGCATACCAGGGCACGTCGCCGAAGCGCTTCACCTTCTCGAAATAGAAGTAGGCGCGGAAGAAACGGGCCACGGCGTCGTAGCGGTTGCGGATGTCGGTGTCCTTGCAGTTGCCCGAGTATTCGAGCAGGGTGTTGAACTTGCGCAGGTCGGTCCACGTCCAGCCGCCGCCCGAGGCGGGAATCGTGCGGCCGTCGCGCATTTCGGCGGCGATTTCGTTCTTCACGATGTTGTCGTAGCCTTCGTTGTAAAGGCCGTCGCCGGGGAAGATCGTGTAGAAGGTGTTGCTGAAGGCCTGCAACTCGTTTTCGTTCGAGAAGAAGGTCTCGGGCGACATCTGCGCCAGCGGATATTTGTCGAGCCAGTCCTCGCACGACGAAAGCGTCAGGGCGCAGCCTACGGTCAGTATCGATAGAATCTTTTTCATAACTCTTCTCATTTAAGCGGTTAGAAGGTGACGTCCACGCCGAACATGTAGGTCCGCTGCCAGGGGTAGAGACGCAGGTTGCCGTTCGTGGCGGCCATTTCAGGGTCGATGTAATCCGAGCGGATGCCCGACCAGGTAAAGAGGTTTTCGCCCGTGAAGTAGATGCGCAGGCTCTCGATCAGCGCCTTGCGGGTCCATTGTCTGGGCAGCGTGTAGCCCACCGTGAGGTTTTTCAGACGGCAGTAGCCGATGTTTTGCAGGTAGCGGTCGTTGACGGCCGTCAGCTCGCGGTTGGTTCCCTGCAGGGCCGTGTAGCCGCGCGGACGGGGGAAATAGGAGTTCGGATTCTCCTCCGACCAGATCTGCGTGTGGAAGTTCTTGGGGAGGTAGGTGGCGTAGGGACGTGCGTAGGGACCCCAGAAGGCCAGTGCGTTGGCGGCCGGGTACCAGTCCTGGCGGCCGATTCCCTGGAAGAAGATCGAGAAGTCGATGTCTGCCCATTGCAGCGCCAGCGTGGCGCCGTAGTGGTAGCGCGGCTGGCTGTTGCCGATGATTTCGCGGTCGCCCGGATCGTCGACGGTGTTCTTGCCGATGGAGATTACGTTGTTGTCGTCCAGATCGCGGAATTTCAGGTCGCCGGCGCGCAGTCCCTTTTCGGCTCCTGCCGAGGCGTTGATGATCTCGTTCACGGTCGTCTGGTCGACGGGGTAGTTGCGGGCTTCCTCGTCCGAGGCGAACAGTCCGTCGATGCGGTAACCCCAGATTTCGCCCCAGCGCATGCCTTCGTAGTATTTCTTGGCGAAGGAGCGGTCGGGGTTGTCGAACTTGGTGATGTTCGAAACGTAGTCGTTGAAGGTCAGCGTCACGCTGTACGAGAACGGACGGCGCAGCAGCTGGAACTCGTCGCGCCAGTTGAGCGAGAGCTCGTAGCCCTTGGTGCGCAGGTCGGCGCTGTTCATTTTCGGCGAGTCGGCGCCGTAGGTGGCCGGCAGGGCGATGCCCGCGGTGAGCATGTCCTTCGTGTCACGGATGTAGAAGTCGGCGGAGAAGGCCAGGCGGTTGTTCAGGAAACTCATGTCCACGCCGAGGTTCTTGTGGATGCTTCGCTCCCACGAGAGGTCGGAAGCCACCGGGGCCGAGATGGTCGCCGTGGTGGGCTTGTCGCCGCCGAACAGGTAGTTTTGACTCCCGATCGAGATTTTGCGGATATAGTCGTAATAACCGACGTTCTGGTTGCCCAGTTGGCCGTACGAGAAGCGCAGTTTGAGGTTGTTGAACTGGTCGCGGATGCCGTCGAAGAAGGCCTCTTCCGAGACGCGCCATCCCAGCGAGAACGAGGGGAAGAAGCCCCAGCGCTGCCCGCGCTTGAAGCGCGATGTGCCGTCGTAGCGGCCGCTCGCCTCGACGAGGTATTTGCCCTTGTAGTCGTAGTTCAGACGGCCGAAGAAGCCCATCAGGGCGTATTCGTTCTGACCGCCGCCTACCTCCATGCGTTTTTCGCCGTCGGCGCCCTGGCCCACGAGGTTCAGGTCGTTGAGCGTTTCGGAGAGCAGGTTGTAACCTGTTGCGGCCACGTCCTTGAGGAATTTGGTCTCCCAGTTGAAGCCGACCATCGCCTTGAAGTTGTGGTCCCGGGCGAAGGTGCGTTCGAACGTGCCGTAGAGGTTGGCCTGATAGTAGGTGTGGGTCATGCTCTTTTCATAGAGTTTGTCCTCCATCTTTCCGGACGTGAGCGTGTTTATTTCACCCGGATACTGCGAGTACTCGGTGTTGACCTGACGGTTGGTGTAGCGCGTGGTGTTGAACATGTAGGTGAAGTTACCCTTGATCTCCAGCCCTTTGACCGGGGTCCACGTCAGCTCCGTGGTGGTCGACATGTTGTCGGTCTTGTCCTTGTTGTAGTGGCCGCCCTTGTTCATGATCGTGGGCAGGCCGTCCATGATCGAGTATTTCGACAGCGAGGTGTAGTAGACGCTCGTGCCGTCGGGGTTGTAGGGCATCATCGAAGCCAGTCCGTGTACCGTGCCCAGCGAGAAGGCGGTATTGACTCCGCTGGGGCCGGGGTAGTAGTACTGGTAGTTGTAGTAGCTGGTGTTGTTGCTGATCTTGAGCCACTTGTTGATGTCGAACGAGATTTTCGAACGGAAGTTGATCCGCTGCAGACGGTCGGGGTCCTGACGGAAGAGTCCTTCTTCGCTGTAGTAGTTGCCCGAAAGCATGTACTTGACCTTCGAGTTGCCGCCCGACAGCGAGACGCTGTGGCTCGTGTTGGGGTGTTCGTCCTTGAACAGGTAGTGGTACCAGTCGAAGTTGGCGTAGTAAACATATGTGTCGCGGCCGTCGCGCTGGTCGATCTTCACCCACGGACGTTCGGGGTTTTCGACCTTGTCGTTGCGGCGGGCCCACAACTCCATCATGTCCTGCTCTGTGTAGTTGGTGTAGTTGGTGCCTGCGTCGGCGTGCCAGAACAGGTCGTTGACGTAGACCGAGTAGTAGCCGCGGGTCTCGTAGTCGGTCGAGGTGGTGGGGGCGTTCCAGCCCCAGCGGCCGCTGTACGACACGCGGGTTTTTCCCGAATCGTCGCCCTCCTTGGTGGTCACCAGCACGACGCCGTAGGCCGCGCGTGCGCCGTAGATGGCGGCTGCCGAGGCATCCTTGATCACCGAAATCGAGGCCACGTCGTTGGGGTTGAGCTTCATCAGGTCGCCCTCGGCGCCGTCGATCAGCACGAGCGGCGAACCGCCGTTGATCGAGGTGATGCCGCGGATGTTCAGGTCGGCCGAGTTGCCCGGACGGCCCGATGTGGTCGAGATCGTCAGACCCGGAACCGCACCCTGAAGCATGTGGGCTACGGAGGGCGCCGAGCGGCTTGCGAGCTGCGTGTCGTCCACCGTGGCGATGGCTCCCGTCAGATTGACCTTCTTCTGGGTGCCGTAACCTACGACTACGACGTCCTCCATCTTCACGGCGTCCTCGGCGAGGAATACCTTGAGGTTGTTCTGCGAGGCGGGGACGGAGACTTTCTTGGAGATGTAGCCCAAATAGGTGAAGCTGAGCACCGCATCGGCATTGGGAACGGTGATGGTGAAACTGCCGTTGTTCTCGGACACGGTGCCGCGGGTATTGTCGCCCTCCAGCGTGACGGCGACGCCGGCCAACGGCAGTTCGTGGGAGTCGTTGACCGTACCGGTGATCGTGCGCGATCCGGCCGGAGCCTTGCGCGTCGCGGGAATCAGGGCGATCTGGCGTTCGGAGATCGTGAAGTTGAGACCCGTCGGGGCGAGCATCTGGCGCAGGGCGGCGGAGATCGGCAACTGTTTGGCGCGGAGGCTGACGCGCCGGGTCAGATCGGTCTGTTTGGCGTCGTAGAAGAACGTGTATTTGCTGCTCTTCTCGATGCGCGATATGGCTTCCGAGAGAGGTATGTCGGTGAACTCAAGGTTGATCGCCGGCTCCTGCGTCTGGCCGTGTGCAACCGTTGTCCATCCGTAGACGAGCAGCAAAAGAATTGCGAATAGTCTAAAATGTTTCATGGTTGAAGTTTTAAGTTAGCGTGTGTTTGCGGCGGCGGATGCTGCCGCGGGAAGGATAGTGTACGGTTCTGCTCTGTTCGGTCATAGGCATTCGGGGTTTGGTTGGAGTTTGGTCGGTTTACGGTTTTATTCTACCTCGGAGATGGACACCGAGCGGTTGTCCGAGAAAGTGTAGACGATCGGATTGATGCGACTCATGATGCGCAGAATCGCTTCGAGCGGTTCGTCGGTAATGGTGAACGTGTAGGCGTAGTTGTGGGCGAGTGCCGGGGAGATGTCGATCCGGATGTCGTACCAGCGAGACAGGTAGCGGCAGATTTCGCCCAGCGATTGCCGTTCGAAGACCAGTTTGCCCGCAGCCCAGCAGGATTCCTGTTCCACGTTGCCGTGGCGGATGTCCAGTTCTTGTGTGGCGGTGTTGTAGCGGGCGATTTCACCGGGGTGCAGCCGGCGCGTCTCCCCGTTGCCGGAGTCGAGGGCCACCGAACCTTCAACGAGCGATACGGCGACGGTCCGGTCTTCGTGCGAGGTGTTCACGTTGAATTTCGTGCCGTGAACCCGTATGCGCAGCCCTTCCACTTCGACCGTGAAAGGGCGTTCGGGATCTTTGGCGATGTCGAAAAATCCCTCTCCGCGGAGTTTTACGTTGCGGCTTTCGGCGCCGAAGGAGCTGTCGTAGGCAAGCGTCGAGCCGCTTTGGAGCCATACGGTCGAACCGTCGGTCAGGTGTGCCAGCGATTTGCCGCCGAAGGCGCAGAACTCCTGTCGGGCCGGGCTCGGTGTGGGGGCGGCGTCGGGACGCACCGCGAAGAGCGTGACGACGACGCCCGCGGCGACGGCTGCCGCCGTGCGAAGTATCGGCACCCAACGGCGTTTCGGCGCGGGCCGTTCCGTAGGCTGCGGCGATCCGGAAACTCCGATACGTGACTGCAACTGTTCCCAGAGCCGATCGCGGTCGGGAGTGTAAGCTGCGGCGCAGCGCTGTGCGTCGTCCCATATGCGGAGGGCGTTTTCGTAGATGCGGAGGTTGTCCGCATCCGAGACCCACCGGTCGAATTCGCGGCGCGATGCGGTGTCCAGCGTGCCCTTCAGCGCACGGATCAGGAGGTCCCGGTAATGTTTGTCCATGACGGTATTCGGGTTTTATCCGAAGACACGAAAAAGGCGGCCGACCCTTACGGGCCGACCGCCTTTTTTTGCGATTTCTTAGCGAAATGTCTCCGGATATTCCTCCGCGGACGCTTCGTATGTGCCGGTAACGGCGACTATCGACCCAAAACATGTGGTCGTTCGACACAACGACGCGTTTCGTGATCGTTTAAGGGAATGTTTCGAAATCGACGCATATGAAAGTGTTCTGAAAACGGTCATACGAAATCGCCTGAAAAAGTCTATTACGAGTACCAATGGTAAATACCATACAGAACCCTCGGCCGAAGCATTGAAGGATTTCGACAGACGGCTGTCGGTGCAGGATACGAAGGACAGGCCCGTATTTGATGCTTTGATAGCATATTACAGAAGCTCGACTTCTCAACATATACAAGACCAAGATATTATCGAGGGTTTTACGAAATTTCTTTTGACGGATTCCAGTCAGGATACCGGACACATATTTTCCCGCTTTATGCTTTCCAAAGAAAGCGATAAGGAATTCGTAGAATGTCTGAACGAGATTAAGGAGGGTTTTATTATCATTTCCGGACTGAAAGACATTACCGAATCGACAGATCTAAATACGATAGGCAGCTGGACGACTCAACTGACGATCTATCTTGATACGGAAGAATTATTCAGTGTATATGGATACAACGGCGATTTACACAGCCGTATTCTGAACGATTTTCTCTCTCTGGTACGGGAAGCGAACAAAAGAAAGAAGTATATACAACTGAAATACTTGGACGAAACGAAGAACGTGATCGACGGATATTTCAAACAGGCTGAAAGAATCATAAACAAATTGGATAGACCCGACGGTAAGCCTGCCATGAATACCATATTGAGCCGATGCCAGGACAAAGGAGACGTGCTGGAAGAACGGGGAAAATTCTATGCTTTTTTACAAGCTTCGGATATAGAATACGACGAAAGGTCTATTTGTGTCGATGATATGAACGGTAATCTTCAAACGACAGACAATCTCGATGCAATTCAGACCGATGCGGCATCGTCTTCTTTGACGATCTCCGAGGAGGATATAGTCAAATACCTGCGGATTTTTTCCATAATCAACGGTAAACGCCGCTCCATTCACAAATCAAGTTTCGAAAAGTGCCAGTGCGTTCTGCTTTCGGAAAGTAGTATTCCAAAATTCATATCCCGTCATTCTTCCATACGCGAAGGAACGAATTTTACTTACTCGACGACGATGGATTATGCCATATCCCGACTATGGTTCCGGTTGCATAAAGGTATTATGAGGAATCAAACACCCGCATCGCTGGACGTTATGAACAGAGTGAAACTCGTTATGACCTCTTTGCTACATCGTTCCGTTGTGGATAAATACGACGAATTGAGAACAAAATCATACGATGATGATACTCGAATCCATATATATAATGAAATTCGGGCGTATGAAATGCATCCTGAAGATATTACCGATGCGAATATTGATGATATCGTCGGTTTTATCGAAATCAAGGATGTGGAAACTTTACGAAGGGAAAAAGCGGAATTACAGGAACAGGCAAGTCGAGGCAATATCGCTATTATGGAGTTGCAAAAGATGAAACGAAAACAGCGACAAGATGTTAAAGATAAAGTCAAACGGAAAGTACGGAACTGTATAAAGAGATTTTACCTGTTATGTGTATTGATTTGCGGAAGTTTAGGATTTGGTATTTATTACGTTGTTTCTCGGATATGCTCCTCGCATGATACTT
>ERZ827450.3109-NODE-3109-length-11896-cov-4.420235_pt1 | contig 11896 bp, 7 predicted proteins | sample MGYA00519773_ERZ827450 | MGnify/ENA primary metagenome ERZ827450 (study PRJEB31778, sample SAMEA3449306) | human gut metagenome | biome: human gut; feature: human-associated habitat; material: faeces | place: United Kingdom | collected 2010/2012 ...
TGTCAAACAGAAAGAAAAAACAGGAACGGCCTAAGCCATTCCCGTTTCTTCGCATCGTACTATATTTCATTTTTATAATTTTTCAAATCTGATTATTCTGCAGATCCGCCATATTTTGCAAGGAGTTCTTCTGCATTATCCGGGACAACGATTTCAGAAGTAAGAGTCAGAGTTTTGTCAAGTTCTTTGCCTTCAACGAGCAACTGATAAGCACTTTCGATTGCTTCTGCACCACCTGTAGGATAAACCTGAGTCATGCTGAGTCTTCCATCCATAACGCTTCTGATTCCACCATCTGGTGTAGGAAGTCCATCAAATCCAACAAAGAGGATATCTTTTTCTCTTCCTGCATTCTTGGCTGCGATATATGCGCCTTCTGCCATTGGGTCATTTAAAGCCAGGAAAAGATCGATTTCATCATTTGTCTGAAGCATTTCTTCTGCAACTGTGATTGCTTTTTCACGAAGCCAGTCTGCATTGTTTACAGATACGATTTCGATCTTGTCGTTTTTCTTGATTCCTTCGCGGAAACCGTTATCTCTGTCGATTCCACCAGAAGTTCCTTCAAGACCTTTGATCTCACAAACCTTACCACCATCTGGAAGAAGTGTATCTGCAATATATTCTCCTGCGATACGTCCCATATCTACGTTATCTGCGCCGATAAACTGAGTATACTTGTCTCCGTCAATCTTTCTGTCAAGAAGAATAACCGGGATTCCTGCATCATAAGCTGCACTAACTGCATTTGTAAGTGGTGTAGCTTCGTTAGGAGATGTAATGATGAGGTCTACACCCATCTGTACAAAGTTTTCGATATCTGCAATCTGTTTGGAGTTATCCTGAGCAGCATCTGCGAAAATAACCTCAAATTCCGGATGTTTTTCTGCTGCCATTGCAATCTGATCATTCATAGCTACTCGCCATGGCTCACCAAGATTACACTGTGACATTCCGATCACATATTTGTCCTTTTTCTCTGCTGCACTGACTGTAACTGTGCCTGCTGCCAGAACAGAAACACCCATAGCTGCTGTTAAGAGGATACTGATCACTTTTTTATTCATACTTACCTTCTTTCTCCGGCATCGCTTTTGTTTATTATTTTATTCTCCGGGCCTGCTGCCGGACAGAGCCTGAGAATTATTATCTTTATTAATTGTTAGTCGTTTACTTTATCTGCCTGCATAAATACTGCAATGATGATAAGGAATCCTTTTACCATCAGCTGAAGGTTTGAATTGACTCCTTTAAGACCAAGGACATTATCCAGCATACCAAGGATAAGCGCTCCGATAAGTGTACCAAAAACAGTTCCCTTGCCGCCTGCAAGACTTGTTCCGCCAATAGCACAGGCTGCAACTGCATTAAGTTCATAGCCCTGACCTTCGTTCGGTCCACCCTGGCTGATCTGAGCTGCATGAATCATAGCTGCAACAGATGAAAGCATTGCACAGATCATAAATGCATAGATCTTAATTCTGTCTACTTTGATACCTGAGAGATATGCCGCATTCTTATTTCCACCAATTGCATATACCTGTCTTCCGAATCTTGTCTTACTCAAAATAATCTGGAAAACGATCAGAAGAACAATGAAGATGATTGCCGGTACCGGTATGATTCCCCATAGACGCATCTGAAGTACTTCAAATGCCGGCGGAGCCATTCCCTCACCTTTTCCATATGCAAGCGGGATACCGATTCCGTTTGCCCAAAATCTTGCAAGTCCTCTCGCGATATTCATAGATGCAAGAGTAACGATAAAAGCCTGAAGTCTCAGCTTTGTGATACATAATCCATTAAACAGTCCAAACAGTGCCCCGATTCCAAGGCTTACAAGGATGGCCGGTACAAATCCCAGACCACTCTTTACCATCAGATATGCACATCCTGTTGAGATAAGACCTACAACAGAACCTACAGAAAGATCAATATCACCAAGGATCAGGATGATCGTCATACCAATTGCAATGATTCCATTTTCTGATACGGCTCTTAGCACATTCATCAGGTTTCTTATATCCAGAAAGTTATTTCTGCCATCCTTAATACAGATTGTAGATGCCACCACAAAGATAATAACCAGTGCGATTACACTCTGCATCTGCTTAATCATAGCTTTCATTTTCTTTTTGTTATCCATCTATCCACCCTCCTTATTTTGTTGCACTCTGAAGAAGTTTTTCCTGAGTTGCTTCTTCCTGGAGATATTCACCCGTCAGTTCTCCCTCACAGAAAGTAACGATTCTGTCCGAAATACCGATTACTTCCGGAAGCTCTGAGGATACTACAATGATCGCCATCCCCTGTTTCGCAAGATTGTTGATCAACTGGTATATTTCTGCTTTTGCACCTACATCAATTCCTCGGGTAGGTTCATCCAAAAGAAGAATCTTTGGCTCAGTCATCAACCATCTGCCTAGTACAACTTTCTGCTGGTTTCCTCCAGAAAGAGCACTGGCAAGAGTTTTTGTTCCAGGAGCTTTTACTCTGAGGGTTTCCATCTGTTTGTTCCATTCTTTTTTCTCTTCTCCGGATTTCATAAAAAATGCCGGACTAAATTTTTTCAGAAGAGGAAGAGACATATTCTCTCCAATGGATCTCTGCAGAACAAGACCTGTTCCCTTTCTGTCTTCAGTTGCAAAGGAAATGCCCGCTTTGATCGCATCTGCAGGATTTTTTATAGTTACTTCTTTACCATCAATAGAAATCTTTGCTGTAGTGTCTTTGTAATGTACACCTGCCAGACATTCAAAAAGTTCTGATCTTCCTGCACCTGCAAGTCCGGCGATTCCAAGAACTTCGCCATGCCTTACATGCAGAGAAATATTCTTGAGTGATCTTCGAAAACTTCCTGCTGGTGGAGTGTATGTAAGGTTTTCTACTTTAAGAGCAATCTCACCTTTTTCAGTAGGATCTTTTGGATACTGCTCGCTCATATCACGTCCAACCATCATCTTTATAATCTCATCTTTTGAGGTCTCAGAGGCCTTTACGGTACCTATATACGTTCCATCACGCATTACAGTAAGTCTGTCTGCAATCTGGAAAATTTCTTCCATTCGATGTGTGATGTAGATAATTCCTTTTCCCTCTGAACGAAGCTTTCGAATGATCGTAAACAACTTTTCAGCTTCTTTTTCACTGATAGCAGAAGTCGGTTCGTCCATGATAATAATTTCAGAATTCAAGGATATCGCCTTTGCGATCTCAACAAGCTGCTGCTCTCCGATTCTTAAATCTTTTAATTTTGTTGCCGGATCAACATGTACATCCAACATCTCCAGATATTTACGAGCCTCTGCAGCCATCGTTTTAAAATCAACCGATCCGCCCTTTTTCTTCATCCATCTTCCAAGAAAAATGTTTTCTGCCACGCTCATTTCCGGAACAATCTGAAGTTCCTGATGAATTTTAGAAATTCCAAGTTTTTTTGCTGCGATCGGTCCCGGGACAGTTACTTTTTCTCCTTTCAGATAAATTTCTCCTTTTGTAGGCTGAAGAGAACCACTGAGAATGTTCATCAGTGTGGATTTTCCTGCTCCGTTTTCTCCCATCAGAGCAAGTACTTCACCCGCATAAAGGTCCAGAGAAACTTCTTTTAATGCCTGCACACTTCCGAAAGTTTTGCTTATGGCCTTCATGTTCAGTAATACCTTTTCCATAGTTCCTCCTTTTCTTCCCTCATTCATGATGTGTTCATTATACATAAAAAATCGCCGATTGTATGATATGTACCCCTTTTACTGGACATCCAGTGAAAGGGGTATTTTTATGCGTTATACTTACGAATTTAAGAAAAAAGCTGTTGAATTGTATCGCCAAGGAAAATGGATTGATGCACCCAATGATATAATAAATCTAAAAAATTTTCATGACATGATTGTCAGATGGCATCATTTGGAAGAATCAAATACTTCTGATTGTTTAAAACACTATGGTACAAATAAAAAGTGGTCTCCAGAGGAAAAATATGAACTTGTTGCACGAGTTATAGCTGGAGATACTATTACTTCAGTTGCTTATACTGTGGGTATAAACAGTGGATTACTTGCTCAATGGATTCGCAAATATAAAATATGGGGTTATAATGGACTTGTAGGCCGAAGAAAAGGGCGAAAACCAAAGGAGTCCGCAATGAAAAAAATGAACATAAATAATCCACGTAAATTAAATGAGTCTGAATATGAAGAACTGATTCGTTTACGAGCTGAAATTACTTATATTAAAGCAGAAAATGAAGCAATAAAAAAAGAGATCGCCTTGAGAGAAGAAAGGGAAGCTGCGCTACTCAAGGCGAAAAAGCAGCAATCATCAAAGAACTCAAAGAAAAAGGATATCTGTTAAAACACTTGTTAAAGGCTATGAATATGGCGCGTTCTACATACTATTTTGAAATTAATAAAACAGATCCAGTTGCTATACGAAATGAAGAATTACTTCTAGTTATTAAAAAAATATTCGTAGAAAACAAAGGCAGATATGGGGTACGCAGAGTTTATATGGAATTAAAAAATCGTGGCTACAACGTAAATCATAAGAGAGTTCAACGTCTTATGCATGACGCTGGATTATTTGGAAAACGTCCAAAAGAAAAATATCATTCTTATAAAGGTGAAGTTGGGAAAGTAGCCGACAATGTAATTAATAGAAATTTTTCAACTACTTTACCTCTGCAAAAGTGGACAACAGATGTATCCCAATTTAATTTTTCGTGGGGAAAATGCTATCTTTCTCCTATTTTGGATATGAATACAAATGAGATTATTTCATATGATTTAGCGCTAAGTCCTAATTTAGAACAAATAAAAAGAATGCTTGATAAAGCCTTTGATAAGTATTCTTCTGTAAACGGTTTAATTTTGCACTCTGATCAAGGATGGCAATATCAACATGCTTATTATCGAAATCGTTTGAAAGAACATGGAATAATTCAATCTATGTCTAGAAAGGGGAATTGCTACGATAATTGCATCATGGAAACATTCTTTGGAAGAATAAAAACAGAACTGTATTATGGTTTTGAAAAAGATTATACATCATTTGAAGAATTTGCAATTGCTATTGATGAATATATTGATTACTATAATAGCAAACGAATCCAGGCAAAAACAAAATGGATGCCTCCTGTAAAATACAGAGAAGCATCCATGATGTCCGCCTAACTTATAAATATGTGTCCAGAATTCTGGGTACATATCAGTCTGCTAAACTAAGCGGCAATTTTTGCTATATTCACACTCAATACACTGAATAAAATCCGTTACTGTTGAATCTCTTATTTACTGATAAAACTTGATTTTTCTTCTTTGAACCTTTAATATTCATTGTAGATACCTCTTGTATTCGTTAGATTTTACCAACTCGCCGGTCAGTAATAATCTAATTTTACTTGAGGTATTTTTTTGTCAATCTCTTGACCTATTTAAATTATACAGGAAGCTTTTTGGCGTTTTTTTAGGCATTCTGTGCTTTTCTTTTTGCAATTTCTTCTTTCATCGCAGGAAGTGTTTTTTCCAGATCAAACTTGCTTACAAGAATAAACATAATAACAAATATCACTAACGGTGTTACAATAGTGAATCCGTAAATTGCCATTTTTGTAGCTGCCGGCGCTGCAGTCAGTGCAGCATCATAGCCGACTGCCGCAAGGAACCAGCCGATAATAGATGTTCCGAGCCCGCTTCCCACTTTACCGCCAAAGCTGGATGCACTGTTGGAGGTTGCTACCATTCTTACACCATATTTATATTCATTATAATCAATTGACATTGCCGTCATAACTCCAACCAGACACATCATCGGAATGGTTGCAAATGTTGTAATACTTCCGAATAATGCGTAGCAGAAAAAGATGTCTTTTGTGAAGAGAAGCAGTATATTTGCTCCTGCACCCATTGCAAAGCTCACCAGCAGCGTTTTCACAACACCAAGTTTCTTAATCATCGGTCCTACAAATATGAATCCTAACAGGGTCGGAATCATTCCGATTCCTCCGAGAACGCCGACCAGGTTGTCATTGCCGAAAATCCATTTACAGTAATATACTCCCGCACCCGCTGTAAGACCATATATAATGCATGAGAGCAGATTCACCACAAGAACAATCACCCAGTATTTGTTGTGGAACAGCTTTCCAAGCGCTTCCTTAAACGGAATCACTTCTTCATCCTCTTCTTTCGCTTCTACTACCGCTCCTGCCTCTGTTGCTGTCTCACGGCTTGTTGCATAACAAATCAAGGCTGCCAGTATTACAATAATTCCCATGATAAAGCCAAATTTAATCCATGCGTTTTGGTTTCCGCCCAGTGCATTCGTAATCGGAATCATACAGATTGCAAATATCATACCTGCCACATAACCGGTCGCCGCTCTCCATGTTCCCATGATGCCTCGTTCTTCCTGGCTGTTCGTACGAACGGTCATAAGCGAGTTATAAGGGATTGCCATTGCCGTATATAATACTGCTGTCAGAAGAATGTTCGTTATTGTCACGTAAATAATCTGTCCCATATCTCCTATTTTCGGCACCGTAAACATCAGAACCATTACAATACCTGCCGGAATTCCCGCTTTCAAAAGCCACGGACGATATTTTTCTTTTCCCGGTTTTGTATGGTCAATGATATTTCCCATAATCAGGTCTGTAAATGCGTCAATAATCTTACAGACAATAAACATTGTTGCAATCGCCCCAGCAGCCATGCCAACCTTATCCGTATAGAAGTATGTAAGCTGTCCTACCAGTGTGGACATCGCATTCAATGCGAACTGTCCCGTAGCATCTCCGAAGTAATCCTTCACGCGCATTACTTTCTGAACGCCAAATTTGTCCTTTCCTAATGGTTTTTTACTCATTGTGTCCCTCCTTCATTTCGTATCACATTTCCTTGATATCTTGTAAGCTTAAAATATCACATTCCTATTTGTCTGTATTTTAATTTTAGCTTAATTTTTATAATTTTGAATTTGTAGCGTTCAGCGCATCAATGACTGCCAGATACATTGGCTTTGCCTGCGCATCTTGCACAAGCAGATCGGATATGGTCATGGACAATGCAAACTGAATCAGCGGGTCTTCCAGCATTCCCGGCATCATTTCTTCAAACATATTGCGGCCAAGTTCTTCGGCGACCAACTCTCCGAGTGTTGACTCCAACGAATATTTCTCGAATTTCAGATTTGTATCCGTTTTGTACTCGTAATGATATCTGCCGGAACCAACCGTAAATTCCGCTTCTTTCTCCGGAAGCTGGATAACAGCCGTTGTATTCACCGGAATCTGCACATCCACACAGATTTTTCCTTCTCTACAGCTCCATGCACTTACGATTGTTCCATATATGGATTCATAAGCTGCGGACACCTCTGTCATTCCCTTTGTCAGCGTCGGCTGAATCCGTATTTTCTTATATCCCGGTTCCATACAGCGTATTCCTGCAACTTTTTCGTACAACCAGCTTCCAATCGAACCGTACGCATAATGGTTCAGGGAGTTCATACCTGATTCGTCAAAATCCCCATTTGGCAGAATGGAATTCCAACGCTCCCAGATTGTCGTTGCGCCTTTCTTTACTGCATAGAGCCAGCCCGGAAAATCCTCTTTCATAAAGATTTCATCCGCCAACCCGTGAAGACCGTTTTCTGACAAACAATGACACAGATACGGTGTACCCACAAAACCTGTCGTCAGATGATTATGATGTGCCCCGATATTTAACTCCAATGTCTCCAAAATCCGATTACGAAATTCCGGTTTTATCAAGTCAAAGTACAGCATCAGCACACAGGCTGTCTGTGTCTCACTGACCATTCGTCCGCTTCTTGTCACGTATTCCACATGAATGGCTTCTACTATTTTTTCATATAAGTCACCGTATGCTTTTGCTTCCTCTGCATACCCCAATGCATCCGCAGCATCCCGCACAATCCTGGTCGAATATGCGTAATAAGCATTTGCCACCAGATATTTGTCCGTTCCGCCTGTCCGGTCGGTGCTTCCGGATTCTATGTCCAGCGCCAGCCAGTCTCCATACTGGAATCCACTCTGCCACAATCCGTTTTTCGAGACTCTCGCATGTATATAATCCACCCAGTTCTTCATCATCGGGAATTGCTCCGCAAGCATCTCTTTATCCCCGTAAACCTTATAAATCGTCCACGGAATGATTGTCGCAGCATCGCTCCATGCCGCTGCTCCCGCCTGATTTCCGAGAATATTCGGAACAACATGAGGTACGCCCCACTCCGGAGTGGTCTCTGCTGCCATATCCCGCAGCCATTTTCGGAAAAATAATGCCGTGTGGAAATTATAGGAGGCTGTGCCACAGAATACCTGCGCATCTCCGGTCCAGCCCAACCGTTCATCTCTCTGTGGGCAGTCTGTCGGAACATCGAGGAAGTTGCCTCTCTGTCCCCACTGTATATTACTCTGCAGTTGGTTAACCAACGTGTTGTCGGATGTGAATGTTCCTGTCGGCTGCATGTCTGTGTGCATTGCACATGCCGTAAAATCCGATGCCTCTGTTTCCGTTCCTGCGCCTTCCACACAAATATAACGGAATCCGTGGAAAGTGAAGTGCGGCATCACAAGCATTCCCACCTGCTTTTCTCCGTATACGAATGTATCTGTACATCTTGCCGTCCGCAGATTCTCTGTATAGAAGTTTCCATCTTTATCCAGTGTTTCTGCATATCGAATAACTAATCTGTCTCCAATAAGTTTTGGAAGTCGTATTTCTACCAGTCCTGCCATATTCTGTCCGAAATCAAACACCAATTCTCCTTTTGGAGTCACGATCCTTTCCTTTACATCAAACCGTTTCGTTACCCGGACCGGCTCGGATTCCTGCGCCACAATCTGCCCGATATCATCCGTATGTTCAAACAGAACTGCCTTTCCTACCTGCCTTCTTTCTTTTGTATAATCCTGTATCTCACCGTGATAAATCTCGGAAAACAGAATTTCTCCTGTTTCCACATGCCAGTCCGTATCAGTGCCGATGCAGATAATTTCCCCGTCTTCGTACTCGATACGCACCATTGCCAGCAAAGCCGTTCTGTCGCCGTAAAGATTTGGTCTTGCATCAAACCCGAGTTCTCCCTTATACCACCCGTTTCCTACAGTAACCGTAATCTCATTATCTTTTTCCAGGAGTTCCGTAATATCATAAGTCTGATACTGCAGTCGGTGATGATAAGATGTCCAGCCCGGAGCCAGGAACAAGTCTCCTGTTTTCCTTCCGTTAATAAATGCCTCATATACACCACAGGCAGTCGCATACAGCCTTGCTCTCTTCACTGGTCTGTCCAGAGAAAAGCTGCGGACAAATACCGGACATGCAGTCTCTTCAGCCGGAAGTGTATGGGTAATCCATTTTGCATTCCAGTTTTCTTCTCTCATCAAACCGGTTTCAAAGTTTCCTGTCACCTGTCCCAGCTCTCCGTAATTATCCCATACACTGACCTGCACCTGATAAACAGTCATCTCTTTCAATGCAGCACCCTTATATGGCACCAGAACGGATTGGTCGCTTTTCACCCGGCCGCTGTCCCACATAAGCCGGCCTCCGCTGACAACCTGAATCTGGTAGTTTGTCTGCACAACATCCTGCTTTTCACTCTCCAACTTCCATGAGAAACGTGGTTTCTCATCGATTCCTATCGGATTTTTTCTGTATTCTATTGTCAAATCACGAATCATATGCATTTCCTCTCTCTTTTTGTTTTTCTGATTCTTTCTATTCTATGAAAATTTGTAACTGTGAGGGTACTGAACAGTTACGAAAATTTTGCCATTGTACGAATCAGAGCGGTAACATTCTCCTGAAGTCTTGCCATGTCTATGGTACCGTTCTCCAATCCTTTCTTTATCTGACCGGTATATGTATCATCATTAGAGCCCGGCGTAATCCAGCAGTTTCCCGCCTGTACCATTGCTGCCACATCTACACTGTCATAGGTTGTCCAATCCGTCATTACAAAACCGGCAAACCCATTTTCTTCTCTGAGAAGCCCCTGTAGAAGTTCTTCATCCGCTGCTGTCGGGCAGCCGTTTACCGCATTATACGCCGTCATAAAGCTGGCTGGCATATGAACATCCATCGCATATTCAAAAGTTCGGAAATAAATTTCCCGGATTGCACGTTCGGAAATCAGACTCTGATTTCGCTTTCTGGAAGATTCACAGTTGTTCCCGATAAAATGTTTATAGCAGCTTCCGATCCCGGCTCCTTCCAATCCTTTTGCATAAAATCCGGCCATGACACCGGACAAATACGGATCTTCCGAAAAATATTCCGGCTGTCGTCCATTTAGCGGATTTCTGTGAATATTAAATGCTGGTGCAAGAACCAGCGGCATGCCCAATGCCTTCGCTTCTTCCCCGATTACACACCCGATTGCTTCCGATAATTCTTTATTGAACGAAGCACAGATTGTAACGCCTGACGGCATTCCAATATTTTTGATGTTCAGATTGACTCCGCTGTTTCCATCGCTCACCGGAAAGTCCGGCAAATCATATCCTTCTGTCTGAAATACACGACCTGCCTCACCGATACCTTCCATTCCCCACCCTGCCGAGGCACAGATGCTGATGCGGGCAAGTTCCTCCGGTGACATCTGTGCCACAAACTCAGCCGCACGTGACGGATTTTTTCTTACAGCATCAAATGTTACCTTCTCTTCCGGTTTCTCCATATCAAACTTTGCAGGATAATGTTTCCTCTTCTCATAAGGCAAAAATGTCAACTTATTTTTGACCACTCCGGAATGCGCTCCTGTCGGCCATGTATCATCCGGATTTGTTTTGGATAATCTTGTAAATTTGTAATCGCAGCAAAGCAGATTGGTTACCTGTTTGATTATTCTTGTTTCTTCTTCGTCGAATCCGCCGCATTCCGCTGCTTCAATACTGTTTCCCACATAAATACGGTAATATCCTTTTGATAAAATATACGCCGCTTTTTCTTCCGAATATGAAGTCAATACTTTCACCGGAACATGAACAGGAATCTTCTGTTCCTCTCCCGGAAGCAGTTCCTTTGTTTTTTCAAAGAATACCAGTTCTTTTTCCGGCTGCTCCAGTTCTGATTCCGGTTTGCCTACATAAACCTGAACAACTTCTTTTCCGGCTTTTTCCCCGACATTCTTCACATATACATCCAGTTCCAGTACTTCCCCGTCAAATCGAATATTCTCCTGCCTGATACAAAACTCTGTATAACTTAATCCGTAGCCAAACGGATACGCCACTTTTTTCCTGAATGTTGTAAAATAACGATATCCCACATAAATGTCTTCCTCGTAACAAGTATCCACATATATATTTTCATCTGCTGTCAGACGTGTTTTATCTACACAGTCATAGAAATTTTTCGACGACGGAATATCAAAATAATCCTTTGCCCATGTATCCGGCAGCTTCCCTGACGGATTTACAGCCCCGCTCAGGATATCCGAAAGTGCCGGTCCTGCAAGCATTCCACCAAATCCCGAATATATAAGTCCTGCAACTGCATACTTTTCTGCAAATGTCACATCAATCGGATATCCGACATTTAAAACCACAATTGTCTTTGCAAATGTATCCGTTACTTTTGCAATAAGTGCTTCTTCAGCCTCGCTCAGATAGTATTCCCCTTTCGCCGTGGAAGCATCCTGGTTTTCTCCTGCTGCACGTGTCAGGAACACGATTGCCGTATCGGACAATTTCTTTGCACGCATCAACATCTCGTCCTCCGGTATCTCATCCCTGTCACAGCCGTAAAATTCAACCAGTTCTTCATTCAGTGAATAAGCTTCTCCTTCCCTGACAGCCTCCACAAAATTAACACTGTAGCGAGGATTGATTTTGCCTGCCCCCACTGCTCCGATACGAAATTCGTGAATA
>ERZ827450.3113-NODE-3113-length-11877-cov-2.457114_pt1 | contig 11877 bp, 8 predicted proteins | sample MGYA00519773_ERZ827450 | MGnify/ENA primary metagenome ERZ827450 (study PRJEB31778, sample SAMEA3449306) | human gut metagenome | biome: human gut; feature: human-associated habitat; material: faeces | place: United Kingdom | collected 2010/2012 ...
CGAGTCTCTCTCATATATTTGGCTATATGGAGTAGAACGTCTGGAATAGGGGAAATCGCCCAATATTTGACATCCGGTCAACTTACGGGCACGGATCGAATCACGCAAAGTACGATCTATGAATTCCACCAATAAGAAGAAGGCCAACAGTAACAGAAAAGTGGCAACACAAGTCATTATTACAATCTTCTTGCGGTTGCTGGCACCCGGAGATAGGGGATAGGCCGGAGGATTCAGAACTTTTAAGGCTGCCGACGTCATCTCCAGATTCTTCTTTCGCATCAATGCTTCGTTATAACTTTGCAGAGTGGTCAGGTAGTTGCGCTCGGAGAAGTTGATAACACGCTCTTTGCGCTTGATCGTGGTGCCTACGGGAGCATAAAACACGTATTTGCCATTGAGGTCGCTACGGCTTTTCTGGATAATGCTGAGCTCTGCCTTGGCTTTTTCGAACAGCAGCGTCTGGTCCAGCCACTGCTCTACAATGTTGTTTTTGGCGATGCCGCTTTTGGTGTATTTGCCGCTGATGTACTGATTGGAAATATCAGATAATTCCTTCCGGGTTTTGACGAGATCCCCCCGATATTCTTCCAAGCGCTGGTCCGAACCGGTATCTGTATTGGAAACCGTTTCCATTTCTGTGATTTTTCCGGTAAGGTCTGAAGCTTCCCTCAGTTTATCCACCAGGTTCAGGTTTGTGATAGCTTGTCTGGTATTTTCATCCATTTGCCGTTCCAGCTCTTCAACCATCGCTTTCGAACTGTTATAAGCGAACAACACATCTTGCTCTCTTAACTCGAATTCCTTATTGATGGCGGCTATCTCCTTGGTTTCGTCATAATAGTTTATGATACGGTTGTCCACATTATATTTGGTGAGATCGTCTTCATGTCTCGTCAGTTCACCGCCGATGCGGTTCAGTTCCGATTTAAAATATTCAATCACCTTATCGGTCTCGCCATAACGAAGAACACGGTATTCATTGACGAACTCTTTCATCAGAATCTCAAGAGTATTGTAAGTAATGCCCGGATCGCCCGACGAATAACTGATTTTCAGCAAGTCGCTGTTTCCCAAACGCGTCACTAAAATTCTCTTTAATGTGCCATAGCTATAATAAGGATGCTGATAATAGAATAAACCGTAAATATAGTTATCGGCGTCCGGCTTTTCGTATTTCATGAAATTTTCCATGGTTTTGTCTTCGCTGCTCCGGTCTATCAATGCAACGAGTTCTTTCCCATGCTTACTGTTTTTCATGTGGTTATAGGTGTAATTATAGCTGGCGGCAGTGATTTCGTTCTGGTCTCTGTCGGGACTCCCTTTTACGAGTACGCGTGCAAACAGGCGCATTGAAACACGTTTCAGGGTGCTTTCGGATTCAATGATGTGAATCAGGTTGTCAATGGCATTTTGGGCAATGGCCCAATTGACACCGGCATTGTTCTCTTCAATGCTATACCCGGAAACGACGCCTGTATACAAAGTCGATTCAACGTTATAACCTCCCCTCATTCCTTTGGTTTTGTAGATCACCAGCCCGGTGACCAATGCTGTTCCCAGGATGATCCACCACATTTTGCGGTATAGGGCACGAAAGATATAAAGTATATAGTCCATGGTATTTCTTATTTTCGTAAAATGGGAGTACGGGTGATTACCTCTAATATTAACAGACTCTTTGTCACTTCAAACTTACTCTTTTCATATGCTTCCAGAGCAACGGACTGACGCTGTTTCTCAACGGAAAGAGCTCCGGAATCTATCGTTCCATTTATGAAGTCTTTTTCTGCTATTTCATATTGTAGAGTAGCAAGTTCGAGGGTTTCCGCCCGCAATTTCAATACACTGAGTTGTGAGTTTGCTGTGGCATAATATTCTATGATCTCCCGCTTTACTTCATCAAACTTTATTTCCTTTTCCAACTCTGCATTTCGCAAGGTCAGCTTCTGCCGTTTGATGCGAGAGCCCAGATCGAAAAGCCCGTCCAACGGAATGTTTACACCTCCGCCGATGGTATATCCTTTTTGTGCCTGGGTCGTGTAAGTAAGATAAGGTGCAATGGCAATATCGGTAAAAGTAGATTCATTGCCGAACATACCGTATTGGTAACTCCCCCTTAAACTAAAAAAGCTAAGAAAAGCGCGTTTTTCTTTAGCCAGTATTTTACGTTCTATCTGTTCTTTGACGTAAGCCGCCTCATAAATGGGGCCTTTCTTGGCGTTCTCAAAAAGCAAATCGAGTGGAGGAAGGACGAGGTTTTTGTAATCGGTTGTTGTGAATTCCGAGCCATCGTGTACTTCCTGCGCAGATATCGTCAAGGGAATTGCGCACAAAATAAGCAGACATATAAAAGGTAAGTAGCAAAATTGCTTCATCATTGATATATTGATATTTGCTTGTATACTTTAATAAGTTAGTCGCAAATATAAGCAAATTATTCACTTATGATTCTTCATCCCTCCTCATTTTATTGTTTTATGCCCAAAAATACCGGAAAAATATATCTAAAAGGCCTCCGTCATATTGAAGTAGAAGAGATTCTGCTTGTTAACCAGGTTTCTGCCGAAGTCGAGACGGACGTTCATACGGGGCTGAACTTCGATGCGCAGACCTACACCGTAGTTGGGCAGTACACCCTCTATCTTGCCGGGGTTAGGCCCCATGAATCCGCATCCGCCCCATGCCACGAAACCGAGATGGCTGACCATCTTTTTTACCCAACTCGTCTTGTCGGTATTGAACATCTGGCGGTATTCGGCCATCACGACGTGAGACGACTTATCGCGATACTGCCCCATGTAATAACCACGGAGGTCGAACGGAGTTCCGCTCAAGGCATACTTGTTCAAAGGCACGTCTCCGAATACGTTTTTCGTTTGTGCCGTCCAGGCGATGACCTTGCGCCGGCCCACCGTTTTATATTGCCGGTAGTCTATTTCAAGGCGGTAGAATTCATTGTCACTGCCGAAGAATTTCTGATACATCACCCCCCGGAAATCAAGATAGACCCCCCGATAGGCATTGGCGGGAACGTCCCGCGTATCATACGTCAGCAGAAAACCGAGTCCGGAGCTGAAATTGCTGTATCCGTGCGATGTTCCTCCTGCGGCCATGTAGTCGGGCTGGTCTACAAGATATTTCGCCGGTTTGGTTATTTTGTCATAGTTGATGTCTATCTGCGGGCCGGCAAAGAAATTGCTTTCGCCCAGACGGAACAGGAACCAGGGATTTACCTGTACGCCGCTATAACGGTATTGGCTGGTCGTATCGCTCCGTACATAATCTTTATTGGTATCATAGCCGATGCCATAGAAGTTCTCCTGTGTGTTTTTATAACTAAACTGCCCGAAGATACGGAAACGGTCGCCCTTGAAGAAAAGCTGCGGTTTGGAGAAAAGGTTCAATCCCCCTTTGAACATAAAGGCAATAGCGACAGGGACAACAGAACGTTGCTGTGTCGTATCGCTGGGGTTCATACGGAACGTCATGAGTGCGCTACCGCCTACAAGCACCCCGAAATCCGGAGTATAGCTGGGGCCGCCAAGTATGTTGTAATGGAGATTACGCTGTGCCACCCGTTGTTTACGCAGTTCACGCTTGGATAGGGAAGGGGAACCGTCGCGAAGGCTGTCGGGATCAAATACCGTGTTTACTTCCAGCTTGCCGTCTTTTACTATCGTGATGCCTTCTTCCTGGCCAAAAATGATTATGGCGGGTATAATCGCCATGCACATACTTATTATATATCTTTTCATATTCTCTGAATGTGGGTGCAAAGAAAACCGTTTTATTTGGAATAGTTTTCGTTTGGATTGATAATAATTCTAAAGGAATGGATAAAAGTTCCAAAAAGCATACTATTTTTGTGGTTGGATTAATAATGTGCCAATATGCCAATGTGATCAATGTGCCAATTGGCTGCGCTGTTTTTTCAAGAACATATACTGTACGACATGGTGAATTATTCAATTGGCACATTGATCACATTGACATATTAGCACATTCTTTCATTGGCACATTGGCATATTGACACATTAAATAATTATTATATTATGAATAAACGAATTTTATCATTGTTTGTTCTGGGTGCCGTCTTCTTCTCGGTGCAGGCACAACAGGGCAAAGGAGGAATCAGCAGTGAAATGTTGGATCAGATCAGACAAAGCTATCAAGGGACATCGGCAGATAAAGCGCTGCGCAATGCCATCGGCAATAACGATATCCGTAAACTCGCCCTCAATCAGGAGAACATGACAGGAATGGATACCCATTTCTCCATCAAGGTAGATTCCAAAGGTATTACAGACCAGAAGTCATCGGGCCGTTGCTGGTTGTTCACCGGACTGAACGTGATGCGTGCCAAGGCAATTGCTAAATACGGGCTCGGTTCGTTTGAATTTTCCGAATCATATCCTTTCTTTTACGATCAGTTGGAGAAAGCGAACCTTTTCCTTCAAGGAGTGATCGATACGCGTGAGAAACCGATGGATGACAAAATGGTGGAGTGGCTTTTCCGCAATCCTCTGAGTGATGGCGGCACTTTCACAGGAGTAGCCGATATTGTAGGAAAATACGGCCTGGTGCCCAAAGACATCATGCCGGAAACCAACAGCAGTGAGAATACCGCACGCATGGCGAACTTGGTTTCATTGAAGCTGCGCGAGTTCGGCCTGCAATTGCGTGATCAGTTTTCGAAAGGTGCCAAAGCGGCCGCACTGGAGAAGAATAAAGTTGAAATGTTAGGTACCATCTACCGCATGTTGGTGTTGAATTTGGGTGTGCCTCCTACGGAGTTCACATGGACACGCTATGATGCGGGTGGAAAACCGGTAGAGACAGAAAAACATACCCCGATGACTTTCCTGAAAAAATATGGTGACGAAAATCTGATCGGTAACTACGTGATGCTGATGAATGATCCGAGCCGCGAATATTACAAGTGCTACGAGATCGATTTCGACCGTCACCGCTATGATGGCAAGAACTGGACATATGTGAACCTGCCGGTAGAGGAGATAAAAGCGATGGCGATCGCCTCCCTGAAAGACAGCACGATGATGTATTTCTCATGCGATGTGGGCAAATTCCTCCATTCGGAGCGCGGCCTGCTCGATGTGAATAACTATGACTACGAGTCTCTGATGGGCACCACGTTCGGCATGGACAAGAAACAGCGCATCCAGACTTTTGCAAGCGGCTCGAGCCATGCCATGACGCTGATGGCAGTCGATCTCGATAAGAACGGAAAACCCGTGAAATGGATGGTAGAGAACAGTTGGGGCGCCGCCAGTGGTTATCAGGGGCATCTCATCATGACAGACAAATGGTTCGACGAATACATGTTCCGTCTTGTCGTAGAAACAAAATTCACGACTCCCAAAGTACAGGAAATCTTGAAACAGAAGCCGATACGTCTCCCGGCATGGGATCCGATGTTTGCTCCGGAAGAATAAAATCAGGCTTCGTGTACCGGTCGACCCCGGAAAGCATTTATCAAGTAATATCTCCCAATTGGTACACCGGCACATCAGCACATTGGTCAATTGGCACATGATTTCCTCTTTCATCGGCACATCGGTGCATTAGCCAATTAGCACATCATTCCCTCTTTCATTGGCACATTGGCATATTGACCAATTGGCACATTATTTACTCTATCTGTGCATTTGTAACCCGTTCCAGAAGGAAACGGCTTTTGTTCCAATGAAACGGTTTATACTCTGTATTTAATCGGATCGTGTTATTACGGAATATAAGTCCGTCCACTGATTTCGCATAAAGAATAGGAGCATCAAATGTATCGAATTCATTCTCTTCAATCACAATGCCTCCCTCAGTACCACCATGAAAATATTTTTGCTGTGATTTCAAGTCCGGTATCTCCGGATAAATGGAAATTACAGCATTGGTAAACTGGAACATATTTGTCAATGCATTGACAAAACGATTTTTACGGATAATCACATTCCGGCAAGCTCCCGTCTCATACCAACCGTTACAATCTCCACACAGCAATATAGCCGTTCCGGATGTATGGTCAAATAAATTATTTTCTGCAACCGTCTTCCTGGGAGTACTGAACAACGCACCCCGTGCACGGTTATTACGAACCACATTATCAGCAAACACAACTTCCGGTGTCCAAGTCAGGTTCTCTATACCAAAGCCACTTTCTTCATTAATAGCCGGATCGACAGGGTCACGAAACGTTATACTAAATTCACGTGCTCCTTGAATATCCTCTTTGTCGTAGGGACGAATATCTGTAATGCTATTCTGTTCACCAATAAGTTCCATTGTCGATGAACGGATAAACTGCACTTCATCTCCGGTTCTTCCCCATTCGAATCCCCAAGCTTGGTCGTGCATATAGCGTCCTATCAAAGTACGGTCATCCACCCGCTTTATCACTTTCAGATAAGTGCCGTGTACATTGATCGCATCATCCATCATCCCTTCATATAATCCGTTTCTTGAAATTATTTTTCCTTTACAGCCCGAGAAGTGAGTAGCATCGGCTTGAGTAGTAAAATAACGGGGATCGTCATTCCCTTTCAGGCAAACACTAAACCCATCCAACGTTATATTTTCACACAATTGTGCCAATAATCCCATCCCTTCGGCATAATGCACTTTCACATTCAATAATCGGGTATCTGTATCATGAGAAAGAAATATTCCGGGTGCAGGCCGGAAATAGGTCCGCAAGGCAATAACCGTTCCGGGCACGAGACGAGTGTCTTTCCAGCTCTTTATATTTAAACGACGCGGTGCCACTTGAACCACCTCTTTATTGGGATAATGCAAATCACTGGTATTATAAACGATATGGCGGCTTTTAGCTTCAAAAGCAATGCCACTGGAAGGCCGTAACATCCAGCCGTCTCCCAATGTCTCAAACACAGAATCCTTACTGACCCGATAATCCACCCATGGAGCTACCTCATACGTTGTTCCATTCTCCGGAGAATTATCTATAATCTGTATCTGCGTTATATGCGGATTTTCAAAATCGATACTAAAGTTTTTCAATACACAGTTCTCCGAGCGTAAAAGAGAAATCGGAAGCATCCGCCCATGAAAAATAAATTCAGAGCCTTGTCCGTCAAGAGTGAAATCCCTCATTTCTTCAATAGCAATTCCTACCTTCTTCGGGTTAGTTTGATCGTGATTGGAAATGTAATATTCACGAATGGTAGCATTTTTCTCATAAAAATGATACTGTCCCACAGGAAACTGAAGTACAATTTTATCGCCTTCCCGGTAATCCTTTCTGATTCTGTCCAATACTTTCCGCAATACGGGCGAAGCATCTTTTTTTACATTGGCTTTCAAGCCAAAATCGGAAACATTATATACACGATCGGCAGCACAGATATCTACAGAAAATAAAAATCCCAATAAACCGACAGAAAGAAATACAAAAAATGTTCTCATAGCATTCAACATTACTCTTGTTTTGAGTTTAACAATATATTCGGATACAAATATATATTTTTTGTACATAACCCGACTAAACCAATCACTTTTTTTGTCTAAAATCAAGTACAAATGTTCTTTTTTTCGCTATTTCTATTCTCTCGTTAATTAACCGTAAAACTTTTCGAGAGAATGTAGTTTATGTTAATGATATATTAATTTTGCGCAGTTTTAAAATAAATGTGCAAAAACGTAATGGAACAACAACAAGGGTTCATAGACTTTATTGAGCAGAGTATTATAAAAAACTGGGACTTAAGTGCCTTGACGGATTACAAAGGAATCACCCTTCAATACAAGGATGTTGCCCGTAAGATAGCAAAGTTTCACATAGTACTTGAAAGTGCAGGTATTCAACCCGGCGATAAGATAGCCGTCTGCGGACGCAACAGTGCACATTGGGCCGTTGCCTTTTTAGCTACAGTTACTTATGGAGCAGTAATCGTCCCTATTCTTCACGAATTCAAAGCCGATAATATACATAATATTGTCAACCACTCGGAAGCTAAATTGCTTTTTGTCGGTGATCAGGCTTGGGAGAATCTGAATGAAGATGCCATGCCGTTATTAAAAGGCATTGCCTCTCTAACAGACTTTTCAGCACTCGTATCCCGTTGCGACAAGTTGACTTATGCATTCGAACACCGAAACGAAATATACGGTCGCCGTTATCCGAAAAACTTCCGTCCGGAGCACATTTCCTATCGTAAAAGCGCCCCAGAAGAATTGGTAATCATCAATTATACTTCCGGTACGACCGGTTATTCCAAAGGAGTTATGTTACCCGCCCGCAGTATGTGGTCCAATATCACCTACTGTTATGAAATGCGTCCTTTAAAAACAGGAGATACGGTCGTATCGATGCTCCCATTAGGGCACGTATTCGGTATGACGTATGACTTTCTTTATGGTTTCTCAGCAGGAGCGCATCTCTATTTTCTCACTCGGATGCCCTCCCCTAAAATCATAGCGCAATCTTTTGCCGAAATCAGGCCGAAGTTGATTTCATGCGTACCGTTAATTGTAGAAAAGATCATTAAAAAAGACGTATTGCCCAAACTTGACAATAAAATCGGCAAGCTACTTTTGCGTGTTCCCATTCTTAATGACAAGCTAAAATCAAGGGCACGGCAGGAAGCTATGGAGATATTCGGTGGTAATTTCAATGATATTATTATCGGAGGTGCCCCCTTCAATGCAGAAATAGAAGCTTTCCTGAAAAAAATAGGATTTCCTTATACCATCGCTTATGGAATGACAGAATGCGGTCCTTTGATCAGTTATACTCACCATTCTGAATTTATACCACGTTCTTCTGGACGAATTCTTGAAGGATATATGCAAGTGAAGATCGACTCTTCTGATCCCGAGCTGATTCCGGGAGAAATTTGTGTACGAGGTGAGAACGTAATGGCCGGTTATTATAAAAATCAGGAAGCGACCGAAAAGGTGATCGATAAGGATGGTTGGTTGCATACCGGCGATATGGGTACGGTGAATAACGATGATACCATATTTATAAAGGGTCGTTACAAAACAATGATTTTGGGGGCGAGCGGGCAAAATATCTATCCGGAGGAGATCGAGTCGAAATTGAATAATATGCCGTTTATAATGGAAAGCCTTGTTATTGAAAAGGATGGACGTTTGGTCGCTTTGGTATATCCTGACTATGAGGCTGTTGATGATTATGGAATTGCGAATGAAGATTTGCCGGTAGCAATGGAGGAAATTCGGAAAAATTTAAATAAGGAGGTTGCTCCTTATGAACAAATCGCTAAAATTCATCTTTATCCGACTGAATTTGAGAAAACTCCGAAACGGAGTATAAAACGGTATCTTTATACAAATTTTTCTCCGATATAGCATTTCTGAAGAAAAAAGTTGACTTTTTTGAAAAAAAATGAGTTCAGGTGATACAACATTAGAAAATAATCTATACCTTTGAACCGTTTTTGAAGCAATAATTTATTGTTTTATATTTAATTTAAAGAAAATGAAAAAGTTAGTCTTGTTCTTCGCTGTTGCATTTGCAATGTCATTTGCAGCTTGTTCTTCTAAAACTACTAGCGACGCTACTAGCGCTGATTCAACTATGGTTGATTCTATTTCTGTAGTAGAAGAAACTGTAATCGTTGATTCTGTAGCTGCTGACTCAGCTGCTATCGTTGATTCAGCTGCAGTTGTTGCTGAATAATTTAGCGATAAGAACAAAAAGGAGTAATAGAGTGGTTCTGAGAAGAGCTGCTCTATTTTTTTTGAAAGAATTTTGCCGATATGGAATAATAAGATTAGCTTGGGACGATCAAGCGATTATCTGAATATTGACGTCTTTACCGAGTAATATTCGGCAAATGTCTTTAAACAGTAAGATTGTGTATGAAGATGCCTGTCTAGTATCATCTCGTAAGTCATTTTTATTGTAATTTTTCTATCTCCTAAAACAGTAAAGCCTCCAGCAAGTTATTTTGCCAGAGGCTTCTTGTTTATAAGAAAAGTTTTACTTATTAGAATTTAATTCCTAATTTGGCATTTATGGAATTTTTATATTCATATCCGATTTGCCATCCTGTATAATTAGCACCAACGCTTAGCCATTTTGTTAATTGGTAATCATAACCAGCTGATACTGAGATTGCAAATCGAGTGGATTTTTCTTCAAAGGTTTTGATCATGTCGTAAGCTCCTCCCGGAGATAATATGATTCCGTCTTTATATTGCTCTGATGAACCGATACCGGCTGTTCCTTGCATATAGATTTTATGCCTGTTTTTTTGTAATAAATCTCCACCTAAACCAAAGCCTAACATATAGTCTCTGACACTATTTGTCAAGGGAAAGTTGTAATTAATGTCGCCTTTTGTATAATTTGTAGTTTTGCTTCCGTCATTGATTCCTGCGTGGAAGTTTGCCAAGACATAAATATGATTATTCAAATAATGCTTGAACTCAACTCCAACATTATATCCTTTACTTTCCCATAACTCAGGAAAATGTTCATATCCTCCAAAGAAAGAAAATTGACTACTTCCTTTTTGCGCGTGAATGTTTAGAGATAATATAAAGAATAGAATAAGTATAATTTTTCTCATATAAATGTTGTTATAGATGGTGTTGTCTTCTGAAGTTTTTTATGACACAAAATCTGTTCTGTGGAAGTTTATTAAATAAAAGGTATTATCTATAAGTCTATGCTCGATTAAGATTAATAGGGGATAAAAGTTTAATAAAGAATATATTATTAAAATGGTAAAGAGGGGCGAAATTAAATTGCCCCTCTTTACTTATTTGTAATTTTTTATTTTTTTAAGGAACTTGGTGTTCATAACCGAGAACGTCTATCAGCTTGATATCGAAAATCAAGGTGGAATAAGGCAATATGACTGAAGAAGACATTTCAGCTCCATATCCTAAGTTTTGAGGAATAATTGCCTGGCAACTGTCACCGGGTTGCATACTTGTGAGAGCAATCTGAAATCCTTGTATGAATTGGTCTACTCTTCCGGTGGTTGCACTGTCGGTATAAAGATAAGTCGAGTCGAAAGCTGTGCCGTTATACAGCATTCCTTTATACATGAATTTTACAGTGCTGTTGTTTAGCGGAGCGGGTTTTGTTCCATCACCTTTTTTGTATGTTTTCATCAGAATAAAACTTCCCGGATCCCAAACCGGATAAATTTCTGTGTAAACCGGAAACCCGTTTTCATCCGTTTCTGCCCTTTTCTGATTGAAGTAGGCCGCATTTTCATTTCTCCATTTCTGATATTGTGTCCATGTGTCTTCTTCATCGTCTTTACAAGACATTATGAAAACGACAATCAGTAATATTATAATTCCCGGAAATTTTTTCATCGTTTTTATTCCTTTTTATTTATCAATTAAAATTTTACTTCCGGTGCTTTTTCAGCTCCGGCTTCGGCTGTAAATTGAGGTTTTTTGTCAAATCCGCCTATTCCGGCTATAATGCTCGCAGGAAAACGACGTATCATGGCGTTGTAGTCCCGTACCATGTCTGTATATCTTGTCCGTTCGGTAGAAATGCGGTTTTCTGTCCCTTCAAGTTGTGCTTGTAGTTCCAGAAAGTTCTGGTTTGCTTTCAGGTCGGGATAATTCTCCGTTACCATTAACAGCCGCCCTAAAGCTTGGCTCAGTTCACCTTGGGCAGCCTGATATTTTTGCAAAGAAGCTTCGTTTAGGTTGTCGGGGCTGATTGTAACCTGTGTGGCTTTAGCCCGGGCATTTACCACAGCGTCGAGAGTCTCTTTCTCGTGAGAAGCATACCCTTTGACTGTATTTACGAGATTCGGGATCAGATCTGCCCGGCGCTGGTACTGATTTTCTACTTTTGCCCATTGAGACATTACGGCTTCATCGGCATTTACCATTTTGTTGTTT
>ERZ827450.3117-NODE-3117-length-11855-cov-3.437881_pt1 | contig 11855 bp, 10 predicted proteins | sample MGYA00519773_ERZ827450 | MGnify/ENA primary metagenome ERZ827450 (study PRJEB31778, sample SAMEA3449306) | human gut metagenome | biome: human gut; feature: human-associated habitat; material: faeces | place: United Kingdom | collected 2010/2012 ...
CCGCAGCCGCCGGAGCGGTGCTTAAGCCGCAAGGCGGGAATTGTGCGGTGTTGCCATAAGAAAACATAGATTTAGGAGCGTAACAAAACAAGATGGCACAACAAAACAAGAGCAATTCCCTGACCGAAGGCAGTGTAGCGCGCGGTATGCTACTGTTTGCAATCCCCATTTTTATCAGCAATTTGTTCCAGCAGCTGTACAACGCGGCAGACTCGCTGATTGTGGGCAACTTTTTGGGCGGCGAGGCGCTGGCGGCAGTTGGTTCTTCCGGCAGCCTGATTTTCCTCTTGACCGGCTTTGTGAACGGCGTAGCGCTGGGTGCCGGTGTGCTGATTGCCCGCTACTTTGGCGCAAAGGACTGGGAGAGCCTGGAAAAAGCCATCCACACCACGGTGGCGCTGGGCCTGGCCGCCGGGGCGGTGCTGACGGTTGTGGGCGTGATTTTGACCCCGCAGATCCTGCACTGGATGGGCACGCCGGAGGATGTTATCGGCAACTCGGTCGCCTACTTCCGCACCTACTTTTTGGGTTCCATTGCAGTGGTCATGTACAATGTAGGTGCCAGCATTCTGCAATCGGTCGGCAACAGCCGCAGCCCTATGAAGTACCTGATTACGGCATCGCTCATTAACATTGTGCTGGACCTACTGTTTATCGGCGTACTGGGGTACGGCGTGGCTGCGGCCGCATTTGCCACGATTATCTCCCAGTCAGTCAGTGCCATTCTGGCATTCTCCAAGCTGATGCGCAGCAAGGAAGCCTGGGCTGTGAGCTGGCGCAAGGTTCGGTTTGACGGCCCCATGCTGCACGGCGTTATTTTGCAGGGCCTGCCTTCCGGCATCCAGAACTCGGTCATCTCGCTGGCAAATGTTATTGTGCAGGCAAACATCAACTCGTTTGGCGCACTGGCCATGGCCGGGTGCGGCTCTTACAGCAAGGTGGAAGGTTTTGCTTTCCTGCCGGTCACCTGCTTTTCGATGGCACTGGCCACTTTTGTCAGCCAGAATGTGGGTGCGGGCAAACCTGACCGCGTGCACAAGGGTATGCGTTTTGGCGTGATTTGTTCGATTACGCTGGCCGAGTGCGTCGGCGTTGCGGTTTACCTGCTGGCGCCTTGGCTGATTGGTGCGTTCAGCAGCGAGGCCGATGTGGTCGCCTTTGGCGTGCGGCAGGCACACACCATTGCGCTGTTTTACTTTTTGCTTGCGTTCAGCCACTGCTGCGCCGGCATCCTGCGCGGATTGGGCCGCCCCATTGTGCCCATGGCCGTTATGCTGGCGGTCTGGTGCGCATTGCGCATTACTTACATTACGGTAACGCTGCACTTTATCCATGATATCGGGGTCATCTTCTGGGCATACCCTCTGACCTGGAGCATCTCTTCTCTGCTGTTCCTGCATTACCTGCGGCATTGCACGATTCCCCGTGTCGGCGGCGGCGCACCGCACGATATGAAAGATGCGTGATGTGGGCGGATACAAAAAACACATCACATATAAAATAACGGATACACTGCCACATGAAGTGAGCTGCTTTGCCGTTCGCCGCAAATAAACCATTCGCTTTTTTACACTCTGGGCGGCAGGGCTTTGCGGATTGACAATTCCCCCGTTTTGCGCTACAATACCATACAGTTAGCCGCCGTGGCGGAACTGGCAGACGCAAGGGACTTAAAATCCCTCGGTGGAAACATCGTACCGGTTCGATCCCGGTCGGCGGCACTGGCTGAGCCTTACCGGATTTTCCGGTAAGGCTCTTCTTTTTTTGTGGGGTTCCCCTTTGCATAACCGCTGCAGCCACGGCCAACACTGATTGGAAAGCGGTGGGCGGGGCCGGCTCGCGTTTGTTATGGCTAACCGCCATTTCTGTGGTCACCGAACGCCAAAAATCGCCCGATTCGTCCATTTTTGGTGCAAAATTGCAGGGTTTGTACCAGTTTTTGCGGTTTGCCCTTGACGCAAAGAAATTGTTGGAATATAATAAGCACCGTTAATCCTAGAGTTTTTATAGGATATGAAAATAACAAAGGTGCCCGGCACACCGCCGCCTGCCTGCTTTGCGCTGCAAACGGATGGCTGCACCGGACGCCGAACCAAGCTGCGGGTTTGCCTGCGGCTTTTTGAAATACAAACGCTCACCTTATTATAAAGCGAGCAGGAGGCAGTTTTTATGGCAGAGCAAGTTTTGAACGTAACCGGTCTGGCCGCACGCGTGGAAGACAAACAGCTGTTGCACGGCGTGGATCTTACCATCAACAAGGGCGAAACCCATGTGCTGATGGGCCCCAACGGCGCAGGCAAATCCACCCTGGGCTATGTTTTGATGGGTGCCCCCAAATATACCGTGACCGGTGGCCAGATCCTGTTCAAGGGCGAGGATATCACCCATGAATCCACCGATAAGCGCGCCAAGGCCGGCATGTTCCTTTCTTTCCAGGAGCCGCTGGAAGTTCCCGGCCTGACGCTGGAAGGCTTTATCCGCAGCGCATTGCAGCAGAAGGTCGGCCATGTGCGTTACTATGACTTCAAGAAAGAGCTGGCCCGCTGCATGGACATTTTGCAGATGGATGCTTCTTACGCAGAGCGCAGCCTGAACGTTGGTTTTTCCGGCGGCGAAAAGAAAAAGGCCGAGATTTTGCAGCTGATGATGCTCAAGCCCTCCCTCGCCATTCTGGACGAGACGGACTCCGGCCTGGACGTTGACGCCGTGCGCCTGGTTTCCAAAGGCGTGGAAGAATACCAGAAAGACCACAACGGCGCTTTGCTGATCATCACCCACAGCACCCGCATTCTGGATGCGCTGTCTGTTGATTACACCCACGTGCTGGTCAACGGCAAGATTGCTGCAAACGGCGATGGCAGCCTGGTGGAAGAGATCAATGTGAACGGCTACGAGCGCTTTGAAAAAATGGCGGAGGCCTGAGAATTATATGGCAGAAGTAAACGAAGCAAAACGCGAAAAATCGCAGGTTGAGGACATTAACCGCAGCCTGTATGATTTCCGCTATGAGGAAAAAGACGCCTACAAGGTAGACGCTGGCCTGACACCCGCCATTGTAGAGCAGATTTCCCGCGAGAAGAACGACCCCGACTGGATGTTGGAGCTGCGCTTGAAATCGCTGGAGATCTATAATAAGACCGGTATCCCGGAGTGGGGCCCGCCGATTGATGAGCTGAACATGGATGATATCATCACCTATGTGCGCCCCAACACCAAAATGAGCGCCAAGTGGAGCGAAGTTCCCACCGACATCAAGGATACCTTTGAAAAGCTGGGTATCCCCCAGGCCGAGCGCGACAGCCTGGCCGGTGTCGGCGCACAGTATGACTCCGAGCTGGTATATCATAACGTGAAAAAAGAGGTTGCGGAGCAGGGTGTTATTTACACCGACCTGGAAAGTGCCATGCACGGCCCTTATGCCGAGATGATCCGCACCCATTTCATGCACCTGGTTCCCCCCACGGATCACAAATTTGCCGCCCTGCACGGCGCGGTATGGTCTGGCGGTTCTTTTGTGTATGTTCCGCCGCATGTGCATGTGGAGATTCCCCTGCAGTCCTATTTCCGCCTGAACGCCCCCGGCGCTGGCCAGTTTGAGCACACGCTGATTATTGTGGACGAGGGTGCTTCGCTGCATTTCATCGAGGGCTGCTCTGCCCCCAAGTACAATGTGGCCAACCTGCACGCCGGCTGCGTGGAGCTGTTTGTGGGCAAGAACGCCAAGCTGCGGTATTCCACCATTGAGAACTGGTCCAAGAACATGTACAACCTGAACACCAAGCGCGCCATTGTGGAAGAGGGCGGCGTGATGGAATGGGTTTCCGGTTCTTTTGGCTCCCACACCTCTTACCTGTACCCCATGACCATCCTGAAGGGCAAGGGCTCCCGCATGGAGTTCACCGGCATAACCTTCGCCGGTCATGGCCAGAACCTGGATACCGGCGCCAAGGTTGTTCACACCGGCGCGGATACTTCCAGCTATATCAACACCAAGTCCATCTCCAAGGACGGCGGCATCAGCACCTTCCGCAGCGCGGTGGTCATTAACAAGGATGCCAAGAACAGCAAGGCTGCGGTTTCCTGCCAGTCTTTGATGCTGGACACCATCTCCCGTTCGGACACGATCCCCGCCATGGATGTGCGCACCCCCGATGCTGACGTGGGCCACGAAGCCCGCATTGGCCGCATCAGTGATGACGCCGTGTTCTACCTGATGAGCCGCGGCATTCCCGAAGAGGAAGCCCGCGCCATGATCGTCAGCGGCTTTGCGGATAATGTTTCCAAGGAACTGCCGCTGGAATACGCAATGGAAATGAACAACCTGATCCGCCTTGAGATGAAGGGCAGCATTGGGTGAGCAAAGGAGTTGGGAGTATGGCAAATGAAACAATGACCGTCAACCGGCTTCCCGCTCTGACGTGGAACTGGCTGAAAATGAATGCAGCCCGGCTGGAAGCAAACGCCCCCGCCGTGGGTGCCGCCCCCAGCTTTGTGCAGACCGCACAGCTGGCCCGCAGCAGCGCCGCACAGGACTGGGCCATGGAGACCGGCATGGGCACCGACGTTGACCGTTTTCTGGCCAACAGCCCAGCAGAGTACCTGACCCTGGGCGAAAACGAAGTGATGGATGCCCCCGCGGTTATCACCTATACCTACCAGCCCGGCACCCCCGCCGGGGACCGGCTGTACCTGGAAGCCAAGGCTGGCAGCACCATGCAGGTGGCTGTGATCCTGCGCAATGAGACCGCTGGCGAGGGCCTGGCCGCTTTGCAGATCAAGATCAAGGCCGAGGCTGGCGCTGTGGTCAAGCTTTCGATGGTGCAGGTACTGGATAATGGCTTTACCTGCCTGAGTGATATCGGCACCACCTGCGCAGACGGCGCAAGCTTTGAGCTAAACAAGCTGGAACTGGGTTCCGGCAAGCTGTATGCCGGTGCTGCCGCCGATCTGATCGGCAAAGGCAGCAACTTTACCGCCAGGATCGGCTACCTGGGCCAGGGCGAACAGCGCCTGGACATGAACTATGTAGCCCGCCACCGCGGCAAAAAGACCACCTGCGAGATGGATTCCACCGGCGTACTGGCCGGTAAGGCATTCAAGCTGTTCCGCGGCAGCATTGACCTGCTGCCCGGCGGTTCCGGCGCCAAGGGCCAGGAGCAGGAGAACGTTCTGCTGCTGGGCGACGGCGTGGTCAACCAGACCATTCCGCTGATTTTGTGCGGCGAAGAGGATGTGGAAGGCAACCACGGCGCAACCATCGGCCGCCTGGACGAAAAGATGCTGTTCTACCTCGCCAGCCGCGGCATTCCTGAAGAGGCTGCCCGCAGCCTGCTGGCCCGCGCCCGCATTGAGGCCGTAGTTGATCTGCTGCCGGAGGCACTGGCGGAAGAAGCACACAAATTCATGGAGGCGCACACCGATGAGCTTTGATTTTGTGGATTATAAAAAGGACTTTCCCCTGCTGATGCAGCAGGACGTCGCCTATCTGGACAGCGCCGCCACCGCGCAGCGCCCGGCCAGCGTTTTGCAGGCAGAGAAAGAATTTTACGAGCAGGCCAACGCCAACCCCCTGCGCGGCCTGTATGAACTGGGCGTGGAGGCGACTGACCGTTACGAGGCCGCCCGCGAGCGGGTACGCAAGTTCCTGAATGCACGCAGTGATGCCGAGATCATCTTTACCCGCAACACCACCGAAAGCATCAATCTGGTTGCTTACAGCTATGCGCTGAACAACATCCATGCCGGGGATGAGATCGTCATCACCATCATGGAGCACCACAGCAACATGCTGCCGTGGCAGATGGTTGCCCGCCAGACCGGTGCCAAACTGGTTTACCTGGAATGTGAAAAAGACGGCAGCCTGCCGGATGAAAAGCTGGAAGCCGTCATCGGCCCCAAGGTAAAGCTGGCCGCCATTGGCCATGTTTCCAACGTGCTGGGCTGCGTAAACCCGGTAGAGAAAGTGATCGAGCTGGTACACCGCAACGGCGGTGTTGTGCTGGTAGATGCCGCCCAGAGTGCCCCCCACATGAAAGTGGATGTGCAGGCTCTGGATGCTGATTTTGTTGCATTCTCCGGCCACAAGCTGATGGCCCCCATGGGTATTGGCGTTTTGTATGGCAAGGAGAAGCTGCTGGATGCCATGCCGCCGTTTTTGACCGGCGGCGAGATGATTGATTCCGTCACCCGCGATGGCGCTGTGTATGCCGAGCTGCCCCACAAATTTGAGGCCGGCACCGTGAATGCAGGCGGCGCGGTTGCGCTGGCTGCAGCGATTGATTATCTGGAATCCGTTGGGCTGGAAAATGTCCACGCCCAGGAGCAGGGCCTGACCCGCTATGCCTATGAAGGCATGAAGAAGATCCCCGGTGTGAATATTCTGGGCAGCGATGACCCGGACAAGCACTGCGGCATTTTGAGCTTTACGGTGGACGGTGTGCACCCGCACGACATTGCCACCATTCTGGACAGCTGCCATGTGGACGTGCGTGCCGGGCACCACTGTGCACAGCCGCTGCTGGCTTATCTGGGTGTGCGTTCCTGCGCACGCGCCAGCCTTGCATTTTATAACACCACCGCTGACATTGACCGCTTTCTGGCGGCGCTGGGCGGCGTAAGAAAGGAAATGGGTTATGCCGAGTAGTACGTTTTATAATGAGGTGCTGACCGACCACAACCTCTACCCCGCCCATAAAAAGCCGCTGCCCGGCGCCAACATGACGCTGGAGGGTGTGAACCCTAGCTGCGGCGATGACATTATTTTGCAGCTGAAAGTAGAAAACGGCAAGATTGAGGACGGCAGCTTTGTTGGTGACGGCTGCGCGATCTCCCAGGCTTCGGCAGACATCATGCTGGACATGATCATTGGCCGCAGCGTGGATGAAGCCAAAGACCTGGCCGAGACCTTTTTGAAGATGATTAAGGGCGAAGCTACCGATGCCGACATTGAAAAGTTGGAAGAAGCCGGTGCGCTGCAGGATATCTCCCACATGCCGGCCCGCGTAAAGTGCGCAGTGCTGGGCTGGCACACCATGGAAAAGCTGCTGGATCACAAGGACGAGCAGTGATTCCTGGCGGAGGGCTGATTCTTTCACGTTGGCCCTGAAAGTGATTTTATAAAATAAAGCCAGGCGTGTTTTGCAAAGTCGATTGCTTTGCAGGGCACGCCTGGTTTATTTTTTTGCTCTCTTATTTGTTTTATTGCGGTTGGATAAACGCATCTGCGAACGCTTTATCCACGGCGGGAAAAGAGAGCCGGGAGCGTTTTGTACCAGATGTTTGCAATGCCGTTCAGGATGGCACACACCGGGGCGCTGGCGCACAGGGCCACCACCGCGGGGATGATAAAGCACAGCCAGGTAATAACGGCGGGCAGACCGTGGGAAGCACAGGCTTCGTAACAGCCAAGCTGAACCAGAAGCGCGTACAGCGGCATGTGCAGGATGTAGATGGGCAGGGTTCGCTGGCCCAGGCTGGCAAGCGGCTTGATGAGCCCCAGAATGGGGGTGATGGCCAGCACGGTGCCAAAGCCCAGCAGGTAGAACACTGCGCGATCCTGCATCAGGTAGCCGCCCACCGCATAGGCGTCGGACTGGAAGATGCGGGCTCCCTCATACACCGGGGTTTCGGCGGTGACGATGCGCTGGACGGTTACGGTATAAAACACCACGATGGCCGCCGCCAGCGGGCCCCAGGCATACCAGCGCTTTTGCCAGCTGCGGAACGGCTCTGCAAACAGCACACCGAACGCAAAGAACGGGAAAAAGGAAAACACACGGCCCAGATCAAACGGCCAGTTGACACAGCCGCCCAACAGACCTATGGCAATGGCCGCGGCCATCCCTACGGTGCTGGCCAGCAGGCCGCGCCGCTGGATAGCGCGCAGCAAAGGCACGGTGAGCATCCAGAACATGAGGGCGTACAGATACCACATGTGCCGCCATGGCAGCAGTACATTTTGCAGCCAGCCGCCCTGATCCACAATGTTATCTTTCAGGGCAGCCGCACGGAACGCCGTGATGCCCGCCTGGCTGATAAGGTAGAGCCATAGCTGCTGCGTGACCAGCTTGCGCAGGCTGAACTTAGCCACCAGGCCGCTGGCTGTGCAAAAAATTGCCATATGGAACAGGTAAATGCAGGTAAACAGCGCGTTGATGCCCGGCGCGGTACCACGGTGATACTCGATAAAATGGCCAATGACAACGCACAGGATGCCAAAGCCTTTCATAGCGTCCACATAGGGTTGGCGCTGGGCGGCAGTTTTCTTGTTTGGCAAAGGTCGGCTCCTTTCTTGAAACGGCGCTGGCGTGGTTTATGGGTTCCAGTATTCATACACCAGCTGGCCAAGGGTCTGCATGGCCTGGGTGGGTTCTTCGGGGAAGTCTACATTTTCATCTCCCTGGTCTGTCATGCAAACAATCCAGTAGGGATGCTTGGCATACACAATGGCAACATCGTGATATGCGTAATCCCAGCTGCCATACTTTTTGGCGGCAGGCACGCCATCCGGCACATACAAAATATCATGGTCGGCGGCCAGCATACAGGTTTTCAGGTAGGCTGCGGCGGCGCTGCCTGAATCCAGATAATCATACACCGCGGACACAATGTTGGCAAACTCGCCAGCGGAAGCCATACCGATAATGCCGGTTTGCGGGGTAAGGCCGCAGGTTGCGGCATAGGCAAAGCCGTAATCCGCCAGGAACTGCTGGAAGCCGCTGGATTCATTGGCTGGCCAGTGGGTGGTCAACAGGGTGACGGCGTTGTTATCGCTGTGGGCGATCATAGCACGCATGGCGGCTTTGGCCGGGATGGTCTCAGCATCGTTATAGGCTTGCAGCGCCGTATCAGACAAACGGCCGCGGAACTGGTTGGGCAGTTCATCTTCCAGGTCCAGTGTTCCGGCATCGGCCTGGCCGCACAGCCAGAACGCATAGGGCAGCTTGAGCAGGCTGGCGGGGTAATACAGGGCATCCGTGTTATAAGTATAGCTTTCCCCCGTTGCCGGATTTTGCAGGTAAAGCGAAAAGCTGCCCGGCTGCGCGGCGCAGAATTCATCCAGCAGCTCGTTCAAGTTTACGCTGGGGGCTGTTTCCCGCGTGGCGGCAAGGGCGGATTCCAGCTTTTGGGCTGTGGACCAGTATTCCAGCTCTTCCGCTGCAGTAGTATAAACGCTGCCATTGGGCACCCATTGCACGGCCATGGCGGTTTCGGCTGTGGCCTGTTCATTCAAATCCACCGTTGCGCCGCAGCCCGCCAGCAAAAGCGCGGCCAGTGCCGGGGCGATGCACGGTAAATGCCAATGTTTTCTTTTCCCCATAGGATTGCTGTTATGTTTCCTTTCCCGATTGACCGCGGGCATGGGATTCTCCTTAATGCCACGGCAAAAATTCCGGTACTATTGTAACACATGTTCGGCAAATTGTGGCAAAAAATCCGAAATTTCTTTATTTCCGGATGGCTGGCTTTTTCGAAATTCCTGTGCTGCGTTCTGGAAGCATTCGGTTCGTCTCCCCTGTCACGCTGCTATGCTGCCGCACGGGCGTATCTATTCTTTCCGTTTTCCTTTTCACCGGACCAATCCCAATGAAACAAAAATCCCGCTGTATGCGGCTTTTCAGGCTGCACACAGCGGGATTTGATTTTAACTCATTAGGGAGCAGCTTCCCAAAGACTTACCAGAGGTTCACGACCTCATTGTACAGGCCCTCATAGCTCTTGGCGGAGTTGGACCAGCTGAAATCGCATTCCATGGCACGCTTGACCAGCACGGGCCAGCCTTCCTTGTTCCAGTAGCCTTCCTTGGCACGCCAGCAGGCTTCGTACAGCTCGTGGGCGTTGTAATTGGCAAAGGTAAAGCCATTGCCATAGCCATCGCCGGAGTCGTGGATGGAGTCGCGCAGGCCGCCGGTCTCACGCACAACGGGGATGGTGCCATAACGGCAGGATACCATCTGAGCCAGGCCGCAGGGTTCGGAGCGGGACGGCATCAGGAAGATATCGGCACCAGCATAAATGCGCTGGGCCAGCTTGGCGTTAAAGCCAATGTACACACCAACGCGGCCGGGGTTGCGGGCGCACAGCTCGTTGAAGAAGTTCTCGTACTGGGCTTCGCCGGAGCCGAGGATCACCAGCTCAATGCCCTGCTGCAGCAGACCTTCGGCAATGCTGCGCACCAGGTCAACGCCCTTGTGACCAACCAGACGGGTAACCATGGCCATGACCGGGCTGCCATCCTTGTTCAGGCCGAACTCATCCTGCAAAGCTGCTTTGCAGACGGGCTTGCCCTGCTGCACCGTGTTGGCATCATAGTTCTGCGGGATATCCGGGTCGGTGGCGGGGTTGAAAACATCCACGTCAATACCGTTCAGGATACCGCACAGCTTATACTGCTTCTGGCGCAGCAGGCCGTCCAGACCATGGCTGAACCACGGGTCCAGGATCTCCTGTGCATAGGTAGGGCTGACGGTGGTGACCTTATCAGCAGTCTCGATTGCGCCCTTCATAAAGTTGGCGCAACCATCATACTCCACAATGTGGGCATCGCGTGCGCCAATGCCGCAGGTATCCTCCAGGATATCCATGCCATACTTGCCCTGGTAGGCAATGTTATGGATGGTGAATACTGTCTTGATGTGGTTGAACTTATCCAAGTGGCGGTAGTACAGGTTGAGGTAAACCGGGGTAAGGGCAGTCTGCCAGTCGTTGCAGTTGATGATATCCGGCTCAAAGTCGGTATAGAACAGGGTTTCCAGAATGGCACGGGAGAAGAAAGCAAAACGCTCGCCGTCATCATAGAAGCCATACAGGCCGCTGCGCTTAAAGTAATATTCGTTGTCGATAAAGTAGAACGTCACGCCGTCATGCTCGGCCTTGAACAGGCCGCAGTACTGGCTGCGCCAGCCCACGGGCACGCTGAAATTGGTAACATAGGTCAGCGTATCCTTGAACTTGAGATCGCCGTACAGGGGCATGATAACGCGGCAGTCAATGCCGTCATGAACCAGAGCCTTGGGCAATGCACCGGCAACATCGGCTAGACCACCGGATTTTGCATACGGTGCAGCCTCGCTGGCTGCATAAAGAATTTTCATGGGTACCTCCTTGCAGAGCCGCTGGAGCGGCTGTTTGCAACGCCTGCCGGGCAGGCTGTTATGATAAAATCAGGAAAGAGCGGAGAAGCGTGTTCACTCCCCCGCCCTTTCCTGCAAACTACCCGCCGGGGAGAGTTGGCGGGAAAGTTCAGGGCGTAATCAGGTTACACCGTGTGTCTTTTGGCAACAAACACCGGGAAAGAATCCGTGCCGATCAGCTTTTTATCTGCCGTGATGTGGACATTCTTGTCGGTAACCACATACTCAACGGAGCTGTTCTCCTCCACAACGGTATCCTGCATCAGCACACAGTTGCGCACAACAGCACCCTTCTTGATCTGGCAGCCACGGAACAGCACGCTGTTTTCAACGGTGCCTTCCACCACACAGCCGTCAGCCAGCAGGCTGTTCTTGACCTTGCTGCCTTCCAGGTAACGGGTGGGGTTGTCGTCACGAATCTTGGTGTAGATGGGGTTGCCTTCGTTAAAGAGCTTATCGACATTGCCAGCCTGCAGCAGGCGCATGTTCTCGTCAAAGTAGCTCTTCATATCGCTGATGCGGGCCACATAGCCGTCAAACTCATAAGCCTGAATATTCAGCAGGTTCAGGTTGCGGGCCAGGATATCGCGCTCAAAATAGACCAGACCGCGCACAGATGCATCGCGGACAAGCTGGATCAGGCTTTCGCGCTCGATGATGTACAGGTTCATGGACAGATTCTGGATGCCGGGACGATAATCGTTGGAAAGCAGCTCAGCCACA
>ERZ827450.3127-NODE-3127-length-11813-cov-2.784062_pt1 | contig 11813 bp, 9 predicted proteins | sample MGYA00519773_ERZ827450 | MGnify/ENA primary metagenome ERZ827450 (study PRJEB31778, sample SAMEA3449306) | human gut metagenome | biome: human gut; feature: human-associated habitat; material: faeces | place: United Kingdom | collected 2010/2012 ...
AGGCCCCGCCGATCATGGATGACAAATCCATCGGACGGTACAGTAACACATTTTTATTTACATTCTGATAGGGCATGATAGCAAGTCCGCATTTCTGTGCCATTTTATGATCACTGTGCGGATTATCTCCAATATGTACGATACGATTACCAGAAAAATCCCGAAGCACGCGGCGGAACAGAGCTCCACCGGCTTTATTCTCTCCATACTCATTGGAGATATAAATACGCTCCGCTCCCGTATATCCGGCATTCTGCAATATTTTTTCAATACAAGCACGCGGAAGATACATATCCGAAACAATGATCACGCGCTTCTCCAGTTCTTGCAGACGTTTCCATACCTGCAGCATATACGGATTTGCATAGCAGAGTTTTTCCTCGATTTCACACTCCAACTGCATCCCCTCCATGGCATCCAGTCCGGTATCTTCCGCCAGATTTTCCCAGATATCCTGTAATGTCACTTCCATGTGTCCGTTCCTTTGCTTGCACTTCATGCGTGCATCCCACTCTGCCCAAACACGCACATTCTTAAAGTCAAGTAAATCCAAACGCTCTCCTATCATGTAAAATATATCGGTCGGAAGTGCCATTGGTCGAAAAATCAATGTATCAAAAATATCAAACGATATTACATCATATTTTTTAATTTTTTCTGTAAATTCATCTACCGAAAGAATTAGCGTTTCTTTTTGATACGCTTCAGATTCACTGATTTTAAAAGATAATCGCTTTTTTTCATAAAAATCAACTTCTGGAGTTTTCCCCAGAAAATGACAGAAAAATACATAGTATGCTAAATTCAGCCACAGTAAATATATCCATGAAATTATTTTTTGTATACCTGCCGCCCCATCATGTACTTTATGATACCGATAACAAATCCCCGGATGCTTGTTTACCAGAAAATTGTATACTTCACTTCTCATATATCAAATTCCTTTTTCAATTATTATTGTAATCTATTTTGAAAGTTGTGTTTTTGTTAGGGAAAATAAAACAACCATTGTCTCTACACCAGTCTTATGTTATGATACATGCATCCCATTTGTATTTTTGTATTGCTTTTTTCAGTATTGTAAAAACAACGGTCTTTTTATTTTCCCTAACAAAAACACAACTATATAGGAGGATATTACATGGCAAATACACGCCATACTTATCAGCTTCACTCGAAAGAGATTGAAGAAATTATCCGTAACAACGGATTACCAGATGAAATTTCAACGGAGACACAGCTTTGGGATCTAATCATTAAGAAAGCAACTTACAGTTCTCCCAAGCTCCTGTTTCCTCTCATCTATGAAGTCTACGGGAAAAAATACCCGCAGGATTCCACCATCGTTCCACTCTCTACCGAATACTCCGTAGAACGCTCCGATACGAAAGAAATTTCCATCATTAAAGCAGATCTGACCTTTCAGGTAAACAACTCCGATCTTTACCATTTTGAATGCGAAATTACATATGACGGTCAGATTACTATCCGCATGCTGGAATACGATCTTCATGCTGCTTTAGCCTTTCGGTCGGATACCAAAAACACACAGTTGGTTCTGGAATTTCCCAAATCAGCAGTTCTCTTTTTACAGGGAACAACGAAAATTCCTGATTACCTAGACTGCCAGCTTAAATTTCAGGATGGCAGTACACACGCATACCGTGTTCCAACCGTAAAAGTGCAGTCCTATACACTTGAAGAAATCAGAGAAAAACATCTGTGTCTGCTTATTCCATTTCTTCCCATCCGGTTTCGCCGTCAGATTCCTTCTGACCGCAAGCTTCGGTCAGTAAAATCCCCGGAAAAACAACATAACCTCGAAAAAAAGGTTCAGAAATCCAAAGAAGAATTGACTTCTTTTTTTCGGGAAACTATACTTATCTTAGATCAGGAAATTGCAGAGGGATTTTTAACGGAAACTGACAAAAAACTTATTTTAATGCTTTTGCAAAAGTCCATGCTCCGCATTTCTTACCGTAACAGAAATTTATGTCAGGAGGTGTATAACATGACAGAACCTGTACTGAAACTTCCAACCGATGAATTATTTGAGGTTATCCATGAACGCGATGCACTCAAAAGAGCTTGTGCTCAAAAGGATGCTAAACTTGCTGACCAGGATGCCAAACTCGCTGACCAGGATGCCAAACTCGCTGAATTAGCAGAGTACAAACGCAGATATGGCAACCTCTAAATATTATTAGACAACTGCTCCGATTAACCGGGGCAGTTGTTTTATTATACCTTTTTTACTTTAATAAACTTTTTTATTCTGAATTTTAAAGTAACCACTCTCCAGCATACTGCATTCTTTAATTTGCTGCTTCTAGCCCGCTGCAGCTTCCTATGATACCGCTCTGCATCAATACGTTTCAACCAACGCATTCCTTTCAAAAAATCATTCATAGCCAGAATCACATAATATTCTGTGAGCCAGTCCTTCCGCACATGATACGCCGTAATCTTTTGTTTCCATGCTTCCATCACCAGCTCTGTCTCCGGCAAAAATCCATGTATCTGATTCACAAACAGAGGGTTTCTCGTATCATAATACTGCATAAGTGGTGTCATCCTCTTATCATATGTCTCATGCCAGACCTGCACACCTTCTATAATAATCGGCTTTCTGCCACATCGCAGCCCGTACTCCACATCATCACAATGTATAAAGAATGGGAGCACATCATTGTGCAGTACAAATTCTATCGGAAAGCAACAAAACCACCAGCCGCCGTAATCTGCATCCGCGTCATATACAACTTTCCCCGGTGCATAACCGCTTTTGCGCACATCACGCAAAAATTCCACATGTGAAATATTTCCACCATTCCACTTCTCCGCCGCTGTATATTGAATATTTGGTCTGTCCATGCAAAACATACGTCCTGCCACTGGACGGTCCCTGTTTTCTTCATCCACCTGAATGAGAAAATCAAACAACAGATAAAAACTATTGATATCAAATGCGACATCATCATCCATAAAAATTACATGCGTGAACCCTTCCTGTTTCCGGATTTCTTCAATTCCTCTCTGAAATCCTCCCGATCCACCCGTATTTTTATTGTACACAAGATGTGTATAATCATCTTCTCTGATCTTTAACTGCCGCGCATTATCCACAATAAAAATATGCAGTTTCCCATAATACTCTGTTTTTCTCCAATCAAAAAAATAAGAGGACTGCAATAATGATAAATTTCTATAAATATATTCTTCTCTCTGGTACGTGCAGATATTTAGTGCAATTTTCACTTCGTTTTTCATGATCACTGCCTCTGAAACTTTTTCATAGTTTATATATCAATAATTGAGCATATTCTCATCAAGCAGAAAATCAAAGATATTCATAACAAGAACCCCATCCTCATTATAGTAGGATTCCGGCGCATCCTTCGTAATGATTATTTTTTTGAAGGCATCCCCTGTCAACATCAAAGAACGCTGCTCCTGCTCCATCTTGACCTGGTCAGGCATCGCATAAGCCGACTGAATATAATAACGTCTGGAGCCCTTGTTACAGACAAAATCAATTTCCAGCTGCTTACGCACACTGTTTCCCTTTTCATTGGTACTGTTAATTTCAATAACTCCCACATCTACATTGAATCCCCGAAGCTTTAATTCGTTAAAAATAACATTTTCCATGGCATGCGTTTCTTCCAACTGGCGGAAATTGAGCCGTGCATTGCGAAGTCCCATATCCGTAAAATAATATTTTATCGGTGTATCAATATATTTTTTCCACTTGATATCATACCGCATCGCGCTGTCAATCAAAAAAGAATCACACAGATAATCAATGTAATTTTTGATTGTACCGGCACTGATACTCTTCTGCTTCATACTCTTAAATGTCGCTGACAGCTTTGTCGGATTTGTGAGTGAACCGATGGCAGAAGAAAGAATATTTAAAAGTTCCTCCAATTCCGCACGGTTCCTGATTTTATGTCTGCCTACAATATCTGAAATATAAGTTTCCTCGAACAGAGCCTTTAAAAATGTAATTTTTTCTTCCGGTGTTTTAAAATTCAGGACAAGTGGAAGCCCTCCATATACCACATACTCCCGCCAGCCATTTTCCTTTGTCCCCGGATAAACAGACATAAACTCTGCGAAACTGAGCGGGTACATATGAACTTCACCCCCCTGCCGGGAAATTCCGTAATTACATCTTTTGAAAGAAAATGCGCATTACTTCCTGTCACATAAATATCCACATTTTTCATTCGGATCAGACTGTTAAGCACAGCTTCAAATTCATCTAGAAGCTGAACCTCATCCAACAGAACATAATACATATCCTCATCCTGCATCTGTTCTTTCATATAAGGATACAAAACCTCCGGATCACGAAATTTCTTATTTTCAAAAGAGTCAAAGGCAATTTCTATAATATGTCGTGTATCCACTCCTTCCGCCAGCAGATGCTTTTTAAACAGATTAAAAAGCAAATATGATTTTCCGCAGCGCCGAATGCCGGTTACCACCTTAATCAATCCATTGTGTTTCTTGCTGATAAGCTTATTTAAATAGATATTTCTCTTAATTTCCATACATTGCGCCTCCTTCTATTGATTATTTTTGCAGATTTCTGCGCTTTTATCCAATAGAATTATAACATAGTTTTGTATGTCGTCCAATTTTTATTGATTATTTTGGCAGATTTTCAGTGCATGGCATGAGTCATCACCTTTAAATCCCCGTTCCACATTGGAACGGGATTTTTCGTTTCTACCTCAATTCCCGCTTCACGCACTCCAACGCACTTGCAATCACCGCATCCATGTCATAGAATTTATACTCACCGAGACGGCCTCCGAAAATAACCTTCCCTTCTTGATCCGCCAATGCCCGGTATTCCTTATAAAGCGCTCCATTCTTCTCATCATTTACTGGATAATACGGCTCGTCCCCCGGCTTCCATTCCGAAGAATATTCCCGGCTTATGATAGTTTTTGGCAAATCATTTCCGTTCTCATCTTTTCCAAACTCGAACCACTTGTGTTCAATGATTCTTGTCCAAGGCGTCTCCCGATCCGTATAATTTACTGCTGCATTTCCTTGAAAATTCGGGATATCCAGAACTTCATTTTCAAAACGAACGGAACGATACTCCAGATTGCCAAGCGAATAATTAAAAAATGCATCAATGGCTCCAGTGTATACCACCTTCTCAGCGATGGCATCCCACTTTGCCCGGTCTACCAAATAATCTACATTCAGCTGCACTTCAATTCCATCAAGCAGATTTTCCACCAGCTTCGTGTACCCTCCAATTGGAATCCCCTGATACAATGCATTGAAATAATTATTATCAAATGTAAGACGCACTGGAAGCCTCTTAATGATGAACGCCGGAAGTTCCTTACAGTCGCGTCCCCATTGCTTTTCCGTATATCCTTTTACCAGTTTTTCATAAATATCCCGACCAACCAACGAAATCGCCTGTTCTTCCAGATTCCGTGGTTCTCCGGTAATCTCTTTCTTCTGCTCCTCAATCTTTGCTGCCGCTTCCTCCGGAGTCACGACTCCCCACATCTTGTTAAACGTATACATGTTAAAAGGCATTGAATACAACTCACCCTTATAATTAGCAACCGGTGAATTTGTAAAACGGTTAAATGTTGCAAAACGGTTCACATAATTCCACACTTCCGTATTGTTGGTGTGAAAAATGTGCGCCCCATATTTGTGGAAATTGATACCTTCCACTTTCTCTGTATACACATTTCCCGCAATATTTGGCCGCTTGTCGATCACAAGCACTTTCTTTCCAGCGTCTGTTGCCTGGCGTGCAAAAACTGAGCCAAACAAGCCTGAACCAACAACTAAATAATCATACATTTTCATTCTCCTCTTCATTCAAAACAAACTATTGATTTTCGCCCTGACTCACTTAAGAACTTACGGTTCCTTAACATCATCTAATTCTAATACAGGCTCTTTTTCCAATAAATTTATCACCTTTTCTTTCGCTATATCATTTGGGAAAAGCCCCATTAGTCTATATTCCCTTTTCTCGTCATGTCTTTCTGCAACAAATCCTTTTAAATATTGCTCTCTAAAAAAAGCTTTAGATACCAATTCAATTATTTTTTCAATCATAATGTTTCCTTACCTCTGTCAATTCTTTTAAATACTGTCGATATTGGCTTAACATAATATACATCTGTGCTGCTACTGCTCTGGCAATGTTTATATTATAATTCTCTTCGCTCTTCAAAAAAGCCTCTGTCGACATAGAATCAATGCATAGAAATGCCAAGACATCGTAACAGGATTTTTTTCTATTTAATCGTTTATTTGCAATACTGATTGGAACAACAATCGTTCCTTGATAATACAAATACCAATCTGGTGTTGAATTCCTATATCTACTCCCTTGTTTTTCACATTCTTTTGCATATTCTACTAAATTCTGTTGATAAAAATAGGAACGATCACTATTCGGGCTAAGTATATCATAAAAATCAGAATTATCTTTTATGTAAATGGGTTTTGTGAGATTATTATCAAATTCACACCTCTTGATAGCTGTATTGGTGGATCTTACAAAGGTTCTAATTGTCGCAGTGCTTAATTTTACCGATCCTACAGAATCAATATATTTAACACATGCACTTACCTTCTGCCCTGTAAAGGCTCTATAGATTTCGCAAATATCGTCGAGTGAACTCTTTAACACACCTTCAACTTTTGTTGTCAAATATTCAACCGAAAGCTTCCCATCTTTTCTTGTTTGAATAATATCAAAATAACTATTCCGAAACTGTCTGTTCATATAAAAAAATTTTTCAGATATTATGAATTTAACACCTACTAATATTTTTCTGTATTTTATCATATATCGATACATATTAAACAACATACTACCTGTTATAATTAAAGTCACAATATAGATAGCAATAAATAAATTCTTCTCCTCCAGATTCATTTTTCTTATTGTAAAGAATCCAATCAAAGGAGTAATAATTGTCACTGCCGATGAAAAAATTGTCAAGAAATTAATAAATCCTGCTGGAATTTTTTCCAATTTATTGTTTAATTTATCAAACATATTATCCCCCTATTTTTTACATACTAAATTAAACTGCAAAGCGTATAGTATAACTATTTCATCTATTTATTATACAGACTTAATTCTTCTAAAATAATCCTGAGGGTCATGCGTATCATAAACAACTGAATCTATCACCTCAAACGTTTCGGCATCTATAATTACAATATTTGCCCCTCTTCCATTCGAAGAATATTCAATTCCATCAATCAAAATATTTGCTTTATTCAATTTTCTCCATGAATGGGACTCCATATGAATAGAGTGGCCATAACTCTCCGCCTCCCAAATAGTAGGAACCTCTGCAACATCAGATGCCTTGTCCGCAATAACCACGCCCTTTAACATAAATCCACAATAAGTAACCCACAGTTTATTCGGATACTTTTCAAATCCTAACTCATTTATATCCTGATGATAATTTGTTGCCTTGATAAATCCTGGCGTATCTAGCCTTTCTGTACATAAGTGCTCACCATACACTTCTTCCACTTCAGCAAACAACTTACGTTCTACACCATTTTCAATTATATCCACACGATACCTAGCCCCCTAATTTTCACATATGGAGATTTTATAATAATTTCGTTTTCCATATATTTCATCCCCTTCATATTCATTTACTGTATCTGAATCTTTAAGTTTTTGTAGTCACTATACAGAGCGACACTTCCGTCGAAATAAAAAGCCTTCGCTCTAAATTCGTGTTTTAATTCACGATTTTTATTTTCAAGTCGTGCCCTTTTTTCATTATTATCGCCAATTCGAGCAATGCGAGTCCACTCTCCATTTATACGTTCCTCTATAATGAGCCCGTCATAATGATTATTATCCATAACCTCCCATACGAACTCTATGCTATCCTTATCTATTGATTCAATTTCGAATTTTGATAATCCATCAATTTTGAGCGATAGCGCATTCTGTACAGCAACTGAAAATGCGTTTTCTTTTATATCATTCATAAATTTATTTCTTCTCAAAGAAGATTTCCATCCTCTTTTGTCCAAAAATGCCAAAACATTGTATTTTTTCACGTCTGCTAATGATATTATCTTTAAGGTACCGATATTCGCTTTATCTATTGCATCAACTAAATCCTGTCCCTTTTCATTGTTAACAATAATTGCTGATACTCCATACTTATGATTCAATGTCGAATCAAATCTATCTACCCCCCAGCAATCACCTATAGTTATATCTCCATATCTTTTATTGCCTTGATATTTACAGTCCATACATTGAGATGACAGGGCAAGGGAGCATGTGTGATATACTTTTAAGTACATATCATTATCAATATCCTTGACTATTTTCTCACCATTTTTCATCTCCAACAATACAGACTTTGCGTCCCAAACCTCATTAGTCTCTTTCTTGTGTCTAAAATTGTATTGTTTTATATTCGATGAATGATCCTTTTCGCATATATATTTATTAAATATTTCTGCACTAGGACAATTCGCACACAACAAATCCACTAATATTAAATTCGCATAGTATCTTCCTAAATACTTTTTTAATCCAACTATCTGACAAGGAGTACCTGTAAATAAAACTCTTCTTCCATCTTCAAGATAGTCCTTAACAAATTTATATGTCTTACCCATATAACTCTGAAAATATTTTGATTTTCTAAGCTTATATAAATCATCTATATTATCAATGGCTATATGTTCTACTCTAAAATCATCCCTCCATGATGCGCCAACAACTACTCCTTTATTTTCTAATATAATTTGTGCCAACGCAGAAAACGCACCACCTGATGAGCTTTCCTTTAGCAGACTGCAATCGTTATGTATGAATGCATATGACGTTGGATTATCGCTATTTAAATTTTTAGGTTGCTCTAAAGCCGGACAAACCGCTACACATTTGCCGCATTTAATACAATTATCTTCATCAACATATGAACGATATATCCCATACTCATCTCCACTAAGCTTAATCGCATTTGCCGGGCACACAGAAAAACAGGCCCCACACCCTACACATTTTTCAATAGACAATAAATTATTTACTGAAACCTTCGCTCTCCCTACCTTATTTATAATTTCAGACTTTGGTGTCTTCAATTTGTTTTCCAACCATACTCTGCCCTCATTTGCTTTTTTTTCAATGATATCATTAACATGATCGTAATTAATATTTTGTGTCAATGTATCGAAAGATAATTTTTCTATATTATTAATATCAATCAAGCGATCACTAAGCATACACATATCCAAAATGGATTTAAATCTATCTATTCCTCTCCCATCATTGGCAATAGCAATAAATGGTTTATTAAAAATCATTGCAAAACACATTCCGTGGAAACTATCCGTTATTACAAATTTCGATTTTGCAAAGCACTTTAAGAAATCAGCCGCCCATATATTAGGCAACGTATTTTCTAGATTAAGCTTTTCTTTGTTATAATTATAGTGTGCAGAAAATCCATCCAACGCATTAATTGATTTAGAATTCATTTTTGTTGAAAAATCCTTAATCAACTGTCTTTTCTTCTCCGTAGGATCCAAAATATATGAAAAAATGTAATCGTCCTCTAATGCTAAATCTGATTTTTCTATAAGATTTTCCCATAATTTTCTCTGTACAATCATAACTGGTTCGATGATCTGTGTTGCATTAATTCCATAATATTTTTTTAGATAATCTACACCATTTTCTTCTCTTAATGAAATTGCATCATATCTCTCTAATAACCGTCTTATCTTCGTGTAATACTCATCTTTTTCAGGTATAAGATTTCCATATGATGTTGAAAAACTAATCTTTTTCTTATCATCTTTTACAAAATCCAAATGGAAAAAATAATCATACAATCTTTCTTTTTCGTTTCTGTTGGGATGGTTATGCCATATCTGATCTGATCCCGTAACAAATGTCTCACACATATTATTAAATTCATTTACACGTTCAAATGGTAGACATTCTGAGATATCTTCACTGTCATACACTGCCTCAAAAAATTTTTTTGCATGTGGCTCAAAACCATTGTATGGCGTTACTATATTCAGTGGTCTCAATCCCATTCCCTTAATCAAAGAAAACGTAGCATATCCATTAAGTAGAGAACCATAATTTCCCCAGTACCAACATCCTACTATCCCTACATCATATAGTGCCATTTATTTAACCTCTCTTATTTTTCTTGGAATCGCGGTTATAGCTCTCCCGATTTTATAAGTCTTGGATTTTCGGGTTTCACTTAATCGCCATCCCAAATTATCTCTCTGCTTACGTACTTCTTCCAGTTCCGTGCTCAACCTCTCGATTTTCTTTCTATATACATCAACATCATCTTCGACAAAATGCTGATATAAAAAGTCTTTTTCTTCCAAAATCTCCGACACTTCTTTTCCAGAAAGAGAAATATTATTCACCTTGCCTAAAGCATAGACTTTTTCTATTTGCTCGTAATGTTCCTGGTTCGTACACAAACCACTATGATTTTTCCAGAACTCATCCAGTGAAACCTCCTGATCAACAATCGCATATATTTTTTTCAGAAAATCCTCTGTGTCTCCGACATTAAACCGAAATGCGTCTGATCGAGTTAATTCAGAGGCTCCTCCTGCACTACTTGACAGAATTGGCACACCAAATGCCACCATTTCAATGGCCACCTGCGGCAAATTATCCTCCCAAAGTACCGGTATCACTCCAAGGTTTACTCCAGTAAGAATATTATGTAAATCAGCGTGGCTATAGCCATGAATAATCTTTACTTTATGGAACTTTTTTAATTTCTTTTGAATATATGCATCTTTATCACGAGTTGTCGTTGTCAATACCAATTCGATTTTTGCAGCATATGACGAATCCATCTCCTCTAACGCATCCAATAAAAACGGATATCCTTTTTCTTCATATTCAAGATTGGAGCCCAAATAACCAATTTTGAAATAATCTCCAATTTCACAATTTGAATGTCCGATCTGGAATTCAGCAACTCTCGTACCTATGTAACTAAGTATCAGTTTTTCTTTCTCAATATGATTTTCAACTGCAAGATCCAACACTCGCTGCGAAACGGCTAAAATACTGTCCATATTTTTATTTAATGCTTCCACGGCTCTGTTCTTAAATTCTATGAATTGTTTTGCATCTTTTTTGATACTCAGTCGATCAAAGCCAAATTTATCACTCCATTCATATTCATCAGCTTTTTCGAATCCCCCTTCCGGATTAACCCGTCCACGCTCTAACATTTCGTTTGCATAATTCCTCATATGTGACCGATCAATACATTTATCACAATCTTCCGCCGTACATTCTGGAACACAATTGACATGCTGATAGCGATTATAATAAAATCCTGTCATGCAGATTGGCACATAATTGTGCAGCGAAAAGATGAACTTTGTATTCGGATACTCTTCTTTCAAGTCAAACACATCCAATGATAATCCTTCCATATTATTGAAATGAATCACCTGGAATTCACCATATTTCTTCAAAAATTCATCAAAAGTATTTTTTAACATTTTATTTTCAAATGCTACTGATGGATTTCCAAACAACATATCCTGTGGAGCCGGAACCGGAGAATTCACTATCTCATAAGTTTTACAACGTTCTCCAAATATATTGTCTATTCTACGCACATAACATTCCTTTTTTGAAATGTCATATGCCCAACCACAGCTCAAAAAATAAACATCCACATCTGGGCGGTTATCGATGATCGACTGAATCAAATTTTTACAATATATCGTAACTCCTCCGCCAATCTTGTTGG
>ERZ827450.3142-NODE-3142-length-11780-cov-3.236759_pt1 | contig 11780 bp, 10 predicted proteins | sample MGYA00519773_ERZ827450 | MGnify/ENA primary metagenome ERZ827450 (study PRJEB31778, sample SAMEA3449306) | human gut metagenome | biome: human gut; feature: human-associated habitat; material: faeces | place: United Kingdom | collected 2010/2012 ...
AACACCGCAGGCGCAGACAACTACGATGCTCCCGGCACAGGAGCAGACCCCTTCTCCCGAAGTGCATCCCACGAAAGCGGAGTGGGAGGAACTGCTGAGCAGCCTCTATGCACTGGGGGACCACACCGAGAGACAGACCGGCTATCTGAAGAAGATCAGCGAACTGCTGGCGCAGCTCCCGACCCGGACGCAAATGGAAGAGCTGCTGAAAGCGGTGAAGCATCTGGAGCAGATGAGCGAACAGGCTGGGAAACAGAAAGAGTGGCATTTTTCTCTGCCCAGCATCAGACTGCCCAGACTGCGGCTGCCGCATCTGGATGGTCCCACATGGGCAGTCCTGCTGATGGGGACGGCGGCGTTACTTCTGCTGTGGTGGGGCTTGGATACCGTCTGGAGCAGTCTCAGTCTGTTGCTCCAGTGATGGACAGTACCACAATGCACCCGCATACAGACAGGAAAACACTCCGCAAGCAGCGGCGAAAGAAAATCGCCCAGGGCCACGCCCAGGACGATCACGAAGAAGAACAGACTTGGCAGCAGACCATGTGACGGTCTGCTATTTTGTTGCCCGAATTGGTTTTGGGGGAAAGGAACGCTATGAAAAGTGAATTCGAAGTGTATATGGAGACGGGTATCCTGGGCGGTTATATGCCGGAGCGAGCGATCGGCTTCCGGGACGAGAATACGATCACGCCAATTTACCGGGATACATCCTATCACGAAACGGAACATGGTACGGAGCTGCGCCGTGAGATGATTGTGGGCGGACGAACATTCTTCGTCCGCTCCATCTTCTCAGCTGCCGAGAAAGCAAAAACACCTACGGAACAGATGCTCCAAATCATCGACAGTGATTTAGAAAAAGGTTCGATTTGAGGATAGACATTGGGCAGGAGATACGGTATGTTTGTTGTTACCGTATCGGCTTGCCCGGAAAGGAGTAGCAATGGCAAGCAACGAAAAATATACCGTCCTCTATGGCCGACTGAGTCAGGAGGATACGCAGAAAACAAATAAGGCGGATGACTCGAACAGTATTCAGAATCAAAAACTTCTGCTGGAGAAGTATGCAGCTGAGAAAGGATTCACCAACACCCTCTTTCTGTATGACGACGGTTACTCGGGAACGAATTTCAACCGCCCAGGCTGGCAGCAGGTCATAGAGCTGATGGAAAACGGTCAGGCGGAAACACTGATCGTCAAGGACATGTCCCGACTGGGCCGCGAGTACCTTCAGGTGGGTCAGTACACGGAACTCATCTTCCCAAGCTATGGTGTGCGCTTTATCGCCGTCAACGACGGCGTGGACAGCCTGTACGAGTCCACCAATGACTTCACGCCCTTCCGGAATCTGATGAACGAGTTCTATGCCAAAGACTGCAGCAAGAAGGGACGCTCTGTGGTTCGTCTCAAGGCTGAGACTGGCGCTAGAGTGTCCTCCCGACCCCGCTATGGATATATGAAGGACCCGGCAGATCCCAAACGACACATGGTGCCTGATCCTGAGACTGCTCCGGTAGTGCGGTACATCTTTGACCTCTGCGTTTCTGGAAAGGGTCCTGCCCAGATTGCAAAGCAGCTCAAGAAAGAATGCATCTACAGTCCATCCATGTACGCCTATACGAAATTCGGCACATCCCATTCCGGGCTGAATGCAGAGCGGCCCTACAACTGGACTGGCGACATGGTGGCGGATATGCTTCAGAACATGGTCTACCTTGGGCACACGGTCAACCTTCGCTACAGCACCAAGTCCTACAAGGACAAAAAACGATGTGAACGCCCCAAATCAGAGTGGCTTATCTTTGAGAATACTCATGAAGAGCTGGTGGATCAGGAAACCTGGGATATCGTACAGGAGGTGCGATCTCATAAGCGCCGCCGCACGAATATGGATGAGCAGAATATGTTCTCTGGATTGGTATATTGTGCGGACTGCGGTAAGCCCATGGTATTGCACCGGGCGCACACCATGAAGCCGGAACAGAATCATTTCACCTGCCGCACCTACAAGAAGGACGGGGCAGAAGTGTGTAGCGCTCACTATATCCGGGAAGTGGCACTGAAGGAAATCGTGCTGGAAACAATCCGCAGAGCCACAGAGTTTGCCAGGAGCGACCCGGAGCGGTTCGCCGCATATATTCAGCAAAAGCAATCTACTGAGGTGGCAAAGGAAATCCGGGGGGTGGAACGGGAATTGTCCACGATGCGGAAACGGGATGGCGAACTGGATGTAGTGTTCAAGCGGATGTATGAGGACAGCGCCTTGGGACGGGTGAGCAATGAGCAGTTCCGTTTGCTGTCTGAGGCATACTCCAAGGAGAAAGCGCAGCTGGCTGAAGCCATCCCTGCCACGGAGGAGCGCCTGGAGAAACTACGCAGTAGCATGGCCAACGCCAAGAACTTCATCGCCAAGGCCAGAAAGTTCACCGACATGACGGAACTGACCCCGGAACTGCTCCGCACCTTTGTGGCGAAAATCATCGTGTATGAGAAAGAGGTCAAATACTCCAAGCACGCACCGCAGAAGATCCACATCTGTTTTCGGGACTTCAACCTCAACGAGACAGACGATATGCTTCTATGCGGAGAGACAACAGAAAAGGCAGACAGTACAATTGCACTGCCTGCCTAATCCGAGGACACGCTTCAAGGTATCCCTATCAGGAGTAGCGGAAGCCGTCCTCTTTTTTTGAAGTATTTAGGCAAGCGCCGCGGTGATGATCGCCATGGAGTAGACCTCCTGAGCGTTGCAGCCGCGGGAGAGGTCGTTGATCGGCGCGTTCAGGCCGAGCAGGATCGGGCCGTAGGCATCGAAGCCGCCCAGGCGCTGGGCGATCTTGTAGCCGATGTTGCCGGCGTTGATGTCGGGGAAGATAAAGGTATTGGCGTGGCCGCCGACCGCGTCGGTGATGTGCTTGGTCTTGGCGACAGCCGGAGAGACCGCCGCGTCGAACTGGAACTCGCCGCCGATCGGGGTGTCGGGCATGAGGGCCTTGGCCTTCCCGCAGGCATTGCGCATCTTGTCGACGTCCTCGCCCTTGCCGGAGCCGAGGGTGGAGTAGCTCAGGAAGGCGACCTTCGGGTCAACGCCGAAGATCTTGGCGCAGGAAACGGTCTCCTTGCAGATCTCGACGAGCTCGTCCTCGTTGGGCTTGATGTTGATGGCGCAGTCGGCCATGGCGAGCACTTCGTTCTCGCCGGAAGCGGCGGGACGGACCATGATGAAGCAGGAAGAGACGATCTTGTTGCCGGGCTTGGTCTTGATGAGCTGGAGCGCGGGACGGACCGTGTCGGCCGTGGAGTAGGTAGCGCCGCCGAGCAGGCAGTCGGCCTTGCCCATCTTGACGAGCATGGTGCCGAAGTAGTTGCTCTTCTTGAGCGCGGCGCGGCACTCGTCGGCGGTCATCTTGCCCTTGCGCAGCTCGACCATCTTGTCGACCATCTCGTCCATGTCGTCGTAATTCTCGGGGTCGATGATCTCGGCACCGCGGATGTTGAAGCCGATGTCCTCAGCGGCGGCGGCAATCTCATCGGGGTTGCCGACGAGCACGGGCTTTAAGAAGTTACCGGACAGCAGACGGGCGCTCGCTTCGAGAATGCGGTGGTCGGTACCTTCGGTAAAAACGATCGTTTTGGGGCTCTTTTTCAGCGTGCTGATCAGTTGTGCAAACATGTTGATTCCTCCTGATATATGATGTGCCGGTCAAGCGGGCACAGATTTACGGATATAGTATACACCCACTTTTTCACCCTCTCAAGGAAAAATAACGCAAAATTCATGCAAAAGTTTACAAATTTTCCAAACTCTTACAATATATTAGCAGTATCATTTCCCCAAAAGGCTTGACGGAGCCTTGAAAACAAAGTATACTGGTCAATGGTTACAAATTGTAACTTTTATTTTTACTTGCATCCTCTAAGGAGTTTTGATATGTCAGAGCAAAAACGATCCACCCCGCAGCGCAGCGAGGCACCCACGCAGCGCCGCCGCTCGAATGCCTCGCCGCGAAGACGGCCGAGCAGGCGCGGCGGCATGCCGCAATGGCTGAGCGGCTGGCTCGAGCACATGGCGCTGTTTTTTTCCACGCTCGGTGCGCGCATCCGCCGCATCGGCCCACGCGCCCGCACCGTGATGCGCGAGAGCAGGGCGCGCAACTTCCCAGAATCCAACCGCTTTTTGGTGCAGGTCTTTCTCGTCATCGGCGGGATGTTCCCGATGTGGCGCTCGCTGCTGCATGAAAGGGTGATGGCACACCGCCGCCAGCGCAGCCACGCTGCCGGCGAGCACGAGGACCGCTGGCGCAGGCAGGCGCGGCGCGTGAATCCGTTCTACTTTATCGGCGGCGCGGCGGTCGTGGCTGCGATCGCGCTGTTTTTCTCGTTCTACACGCTGGGAACGACCGTGGAGTATAACGGCAGCGTGGTCGACACCGTCGCGAGTGCCGCGCAGGCACGCAAGGCGGCCTCCAAGCTCGAGAGCATCACGACCGAGACGCTCGGCAAGTCCTACGAGATCGCAAAGGATGCCATCCATTATTCGACGGCTTTCGTCCTCCGCAGCGATGTGACGGACGCAACGACCTTTGAGCAGGACCTCGCCGACGAGCTCGGCCAGGTGACCTACGGCTACTCGCTCTATGTCGACGATGAGCTCATCGGTTCGACGCAGTACGCCGGCGCGCTGGACGAGCTGCTCAAGCAGATCAAGCAGGTCTACGCCTCGGCGGATACGCTGAGCGTCGACTTTGTCGAAAATGTCCGCATCGCGGAGGGCTACGTCCCGACCGACAGCGTGATGAACCTCGGCGAGATCGCCGAGATCCTGAATTCGACGAAGTCGGGCGAGGTGACCTACACCGTCGTCAAGGGCGACACCTGGGGCCAGATCGCCAACAACAACGGCATGACCGCCGCCGAGCTCGAAGCGCTGAACCCCGGCTACGACATCAACCGCATCCACATCGGCGATGCGCTGACGCTCTCGAACGCCGTGCCGTATCTGACCGTCAAGGTCACCGAGCGGCAGAACTATGTCGAGGACGTCAACTATGACGTGAACTACGTGAGCGATTCGTCCATGTATCAGGGCGACGAGCGCGTGATCTCCAAGGGCTCGTTCGGCAAGGCCGATATCGTGGCCGACGTCACCTATATCAACGGCGAGGAGCAGGAGCGCACGGTCATCTCATCCGTCACGCTCTCTGACCCTGTGGCCGAGACGCGCGCCCGCGGCACGAAGGTCCGCCCGACCTGGTACCCCACCGGCAGCTTCCGCTGGCCGTGCTCGGGCCGCATCACCTCGTACTTCGGCTATCGCAACACCGGCATTCGCGGCGCGACGAGCAACCACAAGGGCATCGACATCGCCTGCTCCTACGGCACGCCAATCTACGCCGCCGACGGCGGCCGCGTGACCTACGCGGGCTACAAGGGCGCGATGGGCTACGTCGTCATCATCGACCACAACAACGGCTATGTCACGTATTACGAGCACAACTCGTCACTGCTCGTCTCCGCGGGACAGACGGTCTATAAGGGCCAGCAGGTCGCCAAAGCAGGCCGCAGCGGCGTCGCCAGCGGTGTCCACTGCCACTTCGGCATTCAGAGAAACGGCAGCTACGTCAACCCGCTCAACTATCTAAGTTAAAATCAAAGGGATCCCATCCGATGGATGGGATCCCTTTGATTTTAGGGGATCGCACTTCGCTTCGTGCCTTGCCGCCGTAGGCGGCTGCGACACGCGCGAAGCGAGAAGAATAAATCGCCACGCGCATGTCGCGGCGATTTATGATTAAAATTATTTCGCGTCTGCGGACGCGAAAGTCTGCGACGCTGGTGCCTGTTTTCTGCCCGTGGGGGCAGAAAATGCGGCGGGTGGGGGACGGAGGATGTTGCTTCTGGCCTGTTCGCTGCCGGAGGCAGCGAATGCGGCGGGTGTGGGATGCTGGCTTTTGCGCCGATTGGGGTGTGGGGGCCTGTTTGCCGCCGGTCGCGGCAAATGCGGCATGGGGATTATGAAAAGACCGCTGCGGCGTTTCGCAGCGGCCTTTTTTATCGTGTTTACTGTTCCGTCAGGACGCGGCGGACCTCGCCGGTGAAGTAGAGCGAGCCCCAGGAGCAGATGGCGTCGTCCTCACCTGCAAGCGCTAAGGCGCGGCGGACGCCGTCGTCGGTATCCTTGGCGGGGACGGCCTGCACGCCCTGTGCGTTCAGCCACGCGGCGAGCTCGTTTTCATCGAGTGCGCGGGCAGAAGGCGGCGTGATGACGACGAACGCCTTGGCGAGCGGGAGCGCGCGGCGCAGCATTTGCTGCCAGTCCTTGTCGCGAAGCACCCCTGTGAGGAAGATGAGTTTTTTGTCGCCGTAGAGCGCGGCGAGCGAATCCATCAGCGCGTCGACGCACTGGGGATTGTGCGCGCCGTCAACGATGAAGTCCGGCCCGCGGCGCAGGAGCTCGAGCCGTCCGGGCCACTGGGCGTGGGAAAGGCCCTCATCAATGGCCTCGTCCGTGAGCTTGTCCCAGCCGCGCGAGCGCAGCGCGTTGCACACGTCGATGACCGTCAGCGCGTTCAAGAGCTGATACTCGCCGAGAAGCCGCAGGTGGTACGGCCCGCGGCCGCGGTATTTGAACTCTTGACCGTCGAGCGAGGACGAAATGCGCTCAAGCTTTTCCTGCGCGGTGATCGTGAGAGCCACGTCCTCCTGCGCGCACTTTTCGCGCGCGACGTTCTCCACGCCCTCGCTCTGGCCGAAGAGCACGGCGTGCGAACCATGCTTGATGATGCCGCATTTCTCCGCGGCGATCTTCTCGACTGTGTCGCCGAGAATGGCCGTGTGCTCCAAGCCGATGTTCGCCACGACGCAGACCTCCGGCGCGGGGATGACGTTTGTCGAGTCCATGCGCCCGCCGAGGCCGACCTCGAGCGAGACGATGTCGCACTGCTCCTGCACGAAGTAGAGGAAGGCGATGGCCGTCATGATCTCAAAACCCGTGGGCATTTCACTCATGCTCTCCGCCGCGTTCCGCACGGTGTTTGTGAGCGAAATGAGGGAGTTGTCGTCGATCTCTTCCCCGTTCACGCGCATGCGCTCGTGGAAGCGCAGCAGGTGCGGCGAGGTATAGAGCCCCGTGCGGTACCCCGCGCGCTGGAGCACGGAGGCGAGCATCGCGGCGGTAGAGCCCTTGCCGTTTGTGCCCGCGATGTGGACGAATTTGAGCTTCTGCTCGGGATTGCCGAGCAGGCCCAGAAGCTCGCGCGAGCGCGCAAGGCCCGGCGCGCTCTGCTCCCAGTTGTCGAATTGCAGATATTTGAGGGTCTCCTCAATGGTTTGCAGGTCTTTCACATTGTTCACCTGTATTTCCTGTAGAATAAGGCAAAGGCGTCGGCCCTCGCCTGCGGGTTTTGATCTATCGGTCGATCTTGCGCAGCATGGCGGTGAATTCCTCGGGCAGCGGGCATGTGAGCGAGACGAGATCCTTCGTCCGCGGGTGGATAAATTGCAGCCCGACCGCGTGCAGGCATTGACCGGTTAGACCCGGCACGGCCTTTTTTGCGCCGTAGACCGTGTCGCCCAGGATCGGGTGGCCGAGGTAGGCCATGTGCACGCGAATTTGATGCGTGCGGCCCGTTTCGAGCCTGCACCGCACATGCGTGTAGCCGGGATAACGGGCGATGACCTCCCAGTGCGTTACCGCGCGGCGTCCACCCGGAACGACGGCCATGCGCTTGCGGTCGCGGCTGTCGCGCGCGATGGGCGCGTCGACCGTGCCGCTGTCCTCACGTAAGTTGCCGACCACGATACACTCATACGTGCGCGCGAGCGTGTGGTCGGCCAGCTGGGCGGAGAGGAACTGGTGCGCGTAGTCGTTTTTTGCCGCGATGATGAGCCCGCTCGTGTCGCGGTCGATGCGATGCACGATGCCGGGGCGCAGCGCGCCGCCGACGCCGGAGAGACTGTCGCCGCAGTGATACAAAAGGGCGTTCACGAGCGTCCCGTCCGGATGGCCCGGCGCGGGATGGACGACGAGCCCGCTCGGCTTGTTGACGACGATGACGTCGTCGTCCTCGTAGACAACGTCCAGAGGGATGTCCTGCGGAACGGCGTCGATGGGTGCGGGCTCTTCGGGGGTGAATTCGATCTGCTCGTGTCCCGTGAGCTTGTAGCTCTTGTTCGGCGCTTTGCCGTTCACGAGGACACGCCCGTCCTCGACGGCTTTCGCCGCGGCGGAGCGGGTCAGGTCCTCAATTGCGCGGGCGAGGCAGGCGTCGAGCCGCGTACCGGCATCGGCTTCACTTGTTTGCAGCAGGATCGGTTCCATCGACCTTGTTCCCCCAGTTTTTCTCGTCGCTCTTGCTGTAAAAGGCAAGGTAGTAGATGAGCGCGCAGACCGTGCCGCACACGACGAACACATCCGCCACGTTGAAGACGGGAAAGTCCATGAACATCGTGTCTAACATGTCGACGACGTATCCGAGGCGCATGCGGTCAATGAGATTGCCGATGCCGCCGCCGAGGATGATCGCAAGCGACCACTGGCCCAGCGGATGGCGCACGATCTTGACGAGCAGCCATGCGAGCACACCCATGCCCACCGCCGTCAGCGCGATGAGCAGCCACCGTGCGCCCGAAAAGCTCGACCACGCCGCGCCGTAGTTGTGCACGCGCGTGAGCTGTAACAGCGGCGGCAGCAGCGGCTCCGATTCGCCGAGCGACATTGTGTTCACGACGAGGAATTTGACGGCCTGATCCGCCGCCACGCAGAAAACCGCCGCGAGGGCAAGGCAGACCGCCTTGCCCTTTGAGCGCCGGTAAAAGCAGAAATATAAAATTGCCATCAGCGCGAGCGCGCCGAAAAAGCTCCACAGGGTCAGCGGCGCGATGCTGCCGCTGACCATAATGACCGTCTCGCCGTCCGCGCCGCCGATCACGCCGATGTTGTTCATGTGTTCCCCTCTTCCTCCGCGGCGTTGTTTTCCGCAGGCGCTTCTTCCGCTTTTGCGACCTCCACGATCACAAGCTCCTCTGCCGCAGCGAGCGCGGCCTTTTCCTCTTCGTCAAGCGGTAGCGCCTCGCTCAGCTCGTGTGCGGTCTCCGGCACGACGAGATAGCTCACACTATCCTCCGCCTCGACGTACACAGCCATGCCGTGCTCGCGCAGGAAATCCGCCGCCTCGGGCAGATCCAGCGTGATGATGGCATAGCCGCCGCTTGCGTCGGCGGGGCGGTCGTCTGCGCCGTCTTCCGCGTCATAGGTGTCGAACGGGCTGGCGTCGGCCTGCACGCCCTCCTTCTGCACGGCGGAATAGCTGTAGGTAAAGTCCTCCGCCGTGTCGCCGGACGCAGCGGGCGCGCTCGCCGTGTCATTGCCGCTGGTATTGCAGTCTGCGGCGCTGTCGCCGTTACTGCCCATCGCGGGCGCCAGCTTCCACGCCGCGGCCGTGACGACAAGCAGCGCAAAGCACGCGGCCAGCACGCGCGGCCATGCGCGGCGGTGGCGCGATCTCGCGCGCTTTTCCTCATGCACCCGCTCGAGCACGCGCTCGGAAAAGCCCTCCGGCGCGTCGAGCTCGGGCATTTCCTCGAACATCGTGTGCACGATCATCAGTTCCGAGAGATACTCCCGGCAGTTCTGGCAGTGCTCTACGTGCGAGAGCACCTCTTCCTTTTCGTTTTCGCTCAATTCTCCGTCCACAAAGGCAGAGAGCGCGGCGGCGTACTGTTCACAACATTTCATTTGGCGCTCATCTCCTCACGATTACATTCTGTAACTTTTGACGAAGCAATTTCAAAAAAGTTCCCGTTTCCGGATAAAAAGTTGCGCAAAAGTGATCGGCCCCTGCTGATGCGCGATTTGACCGTGCCCAGCTCGATCGACGCGCTTTCGGCGATCTCGGTGTAGCTCAGGCCTTCGATCTCGCGCAGGATGAGCACCTTTCGGTACTCCTCCGGCAAGGCGGAGAGGCCCTCCTGCAATAATTTCTGTGCCTCGCGGTGCTCGACCGTCTCCTGCGGCTGGGGCGAGGTGTCGACCGCGTCGACAAACAGCGCCTCGTCGTCGAGCGAGACGCTGCCGCTCTGTTTTTTTCGCCGCCGCAGCGTGTCGATGCAGGCGTTCGTCGCCAGACGGTAGATCCACGTCGAAAGCGATGACTCCTGACGGAAGCGGTCGATCCCGCGCCAGAGCGCGAGAAAAGCGTCCTGCGCGGCCTCCTCGGCGTCCTCGCTGTTGCCGCACATGCGGAAGCACAGCGTATACACTTTTTTCTCATATTGGCGGATCAGCTCTTCGAAGGCGGCTTCATCCCGCTTTTGAAGGCGCGCAATGAGTTCCCGTTCGTCCATAGCTTTTTATTGATCCTCAGCGCAGATCCCGCTTGATCGACGCGCTGAGCGCGTGCAGCTCGGAAAGCGTTGAGAGTTGCACGATCTTCTCCTTATAATAATTCGCGTGGCTGATACCCTTTAAGTACCAGCACAGGTGATGGCGCGCCTGCAGCATGGCGACGCGCTCGTTTTGATACTGTGCGGCCAGTTCCACCTGACGCACGGCAGTGTCCCACCGCTCGGCAAACGGCGGCAGCGGCGGAATGTCGCGCCCTGAGAGCGCGGCGGCGGACTGCTCGAAAAGCCACGGATTGCCGAAGCTCCCGCGGCCGATCATCGCCATGTCCGCGCCCGTGAATTTGAGAATGCGCACGGCGGCCTCGGGGGAAAATACGTCGCCGTTGGCGATGACGGGGATGCGGACGGCCTGCTTGACGTCGCGGATCGTGTTCCAGTCGGCCTCGCCGCCGTACATCTGCATGCGCGTGCGCCCGTGCACCGCGACGGCGCTGACGCCCACTTCTTCGAGCATTTTGGCGAGCTCGACGGCGTTGATGCTGCCCTTGTCCCAGCCGCGGCGCATCTTCGCCGTGACAGGGACCTTGACGGCGCGCACGACCGCCTCAGCGATGCGCGCGGCCTTTTCGGGATCTTTCATCAGCGCGCTGCCGTCGCCGTTTTTGACGACCTTGCCCACGGGGCAGCCCATGTTGATATCCAAGATGTCCGCGCCGGAAATTTCGATCGCCATCTGCGCAGCCTCGGCCATGCAGTTCACATCGCTGCCGAAGATCTGCGCGGCAAACGGCTTTTCGCTCGGAAACGGACGAAGCAGCTGCGCGGTCTTCGTGTCGTGGTAGCACAGCGCCTTGGCGCTCACAAGCTCTGTGACGGTGTAGCCCGCGCCTTTTTCGGAGCAGATCTGGCGGAATGCAGCATCCGTTACGCCTGCCATCGGTGCGAGCGCGAGCTTCGATTCAATTTTTACCGTTCCGATCTGCATAGTCCGCCTCTTTTCGATAACAATACAAGTATAGTATAGCATAGCAAGGCCGACAAGTCAAAGGAACAAAACGCGGACGGAGAAGTTTTTTGCAAACAGGTGTTGACATCACGGCGGAGGTATGGTATATTATCTGTTGCCGATATCTGCCGGTGTGGTGGAATTGGTAGACACAGGGGACTTAAAATCCCCCGGTAGCGATACTGTACCGGTTCGAGTCCGGTCACCGGCACCAGTATTCCCTTAATTTCATATCGCGGAGTGGAGCAGTTGGTAGCTCGTCGGGCTCATAACCCGGAGGCCGTAGGTTCGAGTCCTGCCTCCGCAACCAGAAAAGTCCTGATTTCTTTCGAAATCAGGACTTTTTCCGCACTTTTGTGCCCAATATCTTACTTGCCATTTTTTCTGACCCAAACGCTGACCCCAACGGGAGCGGGTAGCGGAGAGC
>ERZ827450.3143-NODE-3143-length-11777-cov-3.389268_pt1 | contig 11777 bp, 24 predicted proteins | sample MGYA00519773_ERZ827450 | MGnify/ENA primary metagenome ERZ827450 (study PRJEB31778, sample SAMEA3449306) | human gut metagenome | biome: human gut; feature: human-associated habitat; material: faeces | place: United Kingdom | collected 2010/2012 ...
TTCAAAACTGCTGAACGCTCCGTTCATCAAGGCGGCAGGTGTGGCAATTCTGGTGGTGGCGAACACCGAGGCTCCTGAAATGGTCGCAGATGTGCCGGTCGAGGGCATTCTGGGCCGGGGCTATATGACAACGACCCTGCCGGAGATTGAAACCGGCGAAGCATTCATCGACACTGTGCTGCCGGTCCCGGCTGCACAGAACATCACGCAGACAAAACTGCCTGAACTTGAGGAGGATGAGTTATGAGCTACTATGGCTTTGTTGTTACTGACAGCGGCCGAGAGCTGATTGCCAAGCTGGTTGCCGGGCAGCAGCTCCCGATTTCCAAGATTATGGTGGGCAGCGGCACTATCCCGGATGATGTGAAGCCGGCCGCGATGACCGCGCTGGTCGAGCCGGTGGCCGCTGGCACATCGACCGCCCCGGTCTATGATGGGGCCAGCGTCCGCATGATCGTGGAGTACCGCTCCGACCTGAACGGCGGTCTTGACCACGGATTTTGGCTCCGAGAGTTCGGCGTGTTCGCCTTTGACCCGGACAAGGGCGAAGTCCTCATCTACTACGGCACGCTGGGTGACTACCCACAGTACGTCAGCGCTGCATCCAACACCGGCGTAGATGTCCGCCGCTTCCCGGTGTGCATCGTCATCGGCGAGGGACTGGGAGTCACCGTAGACTACAAATGCGAGGCGTGGATGACGGCGGAAGATGTGGAACAGTATTGCTCGGTCACGATGCTCCCGGCATTCCTGAAGGAAGCGCAGAAGCTCGTAGATGCCCACAACGACGATGAGGAGGCCCACCACTCCATCCAGAACAGCATCTCCGACGTGTCCGCCCGGCTGGCTCTGTTGGAGCTGATGTTCAATACCTCCGTCACCGGCAATCCGTTCACGGTCACATTTGAGACGCTGGACGGCACGGTGGTAGAGGGCGTCTGGAACGCCACGGCAAAGAGGATCGAGTTCTGATGGAGCACATTGAATTTTCATGTCCGCCCGGTGAGCTGTCCTGCATCATCGGGAATTTGTTCGTCAGCCTTGAACCTCCCTGCAAATATGTGCGAAGTACGCACCTGATGCTCTGCGGCATCACTCACAGCGGAAACAGCGGTCGCCTGACTGTTTTGGGCGACCGCTGCTCTTTCTATGGGCTTTCCAGCGATTTGGAGGCTGCGAGGAATGGCCCATGCCTCGAAAGAAGGTGTGACCGTGGCTGACAAAGAATATCTCCTCGGAAACAAGGCACGGGAGCTGCTGAAATACACGAACCAAGCGACGAAAACGGTGGCCGAGGATATTTCACGCAAAGACGTTCGGCAGATTTTCCAGAAGATAGCCGCGCTTGACGACATCCGGGACGTCCAGAAGGTCTGCTCTGAGTCCATCGCATATCTCGACCGAACGCACCGGGAGGGCTTCACAAAGGCGCTCTACCGCTGCTACGGCGAAGATATGCGTCTGATTGCCAAGAGCATCGTTCGGGACATTCACGCGGCCAACGGAAAGATGTTCCAGACTGAGTACGAGGAACGCCTGCGGCTGCTTGGCGTAGTCCTCGACGAATGCTCTTGGCTGAATGAGAATATCCAGCTCGTTCTGAACGACGGAGTTATTTCCATAAGCAAAAGTGCCGTCTGGACCCGGAAGGTTCAGGACGTAAAGAATATGGTTCTGTCGTGGAAGCAGAAGGACACCGCCCGCGCTGAAAAGCTCCGGGAGCAGGCCCGTCAGGCAGAACTCAAGCAGCAGGCGGCGATGGTAAAGGCTATCGTCCGCGAACTCCTGAAAGAACAGGAAAAATCAAGGTATCCTGCGGGTTCCCCGCTTGATATAGGGTGCGACTCGAATCGGCCACCGTCTGGTGGCTCCGCTCTCCGAACTGCAACAACTTCAACAACGCCCTGTACGTCAACTCCAATGGCGACTGGAACAACAACAACTGCTCCAACTCGTACGGCATCCGCCCCGCTCTGATGGAAAAGCGAGATGAGTAACCCGGCAACGGGCGAAAACAGTGCACCCATCATCAAAGGGAGTCGCATCCTGTCGGAAGCCTTTATGGCGGACGATAAACACATCATACCGAGGCGGGCCGTCCTCTGCGGGCGCAGCCTGCTGCCGCGAGGAAGCGGACCGGTATTAGACGAACACCCGGCTGGGAGCTTCCTCTACCACCTCAGCCGGGGGAAGAAAATAAGTGTGAAGACACATGACATATCAGGAAATGTGCGAGTTCCAGACCCTCTATGAGGCATATCTGGAAGCACGAAAGGGTAAGAGGAGCAAGCCGGGAACGGCTCAATATGAGGCCAACGCTCTGATCTGCACCGATAAGCTATCATACGTTCTGAACCAAAAGACCTACAAGCCCAGCGGCTTCGAGGTCTTTTATGTTTATGAGCCGAAGAAACGGCTTGTGCAGGCTCCCGCTTTTGTGGACAAGGTAGTCCTCCATGCACTAACGGACAATGTTTTGTACGACACGATCTGCACCAGCTTCATCCGCGACAACCACGCTTCGCAGCGCGGAAAGGGGACACTGGATGCCATCGTGCGCCTGAAGGGCCACATGGTCGATTACTACCGCAAGAACGGCAGCGCAGACGGATGGGTGCTGAAGTGCGATGTTCACCATTTCTTCGCCTCCATCGACCATGACATCCTGAAATCAAAACTGCGGGCCTTGATGCAGAAGCGCGGCGTAGATATGGCGTTCTATGACCTCATGTGCATCTACATTGACAAGACCGACGGCCTGCCCCTTGGGTATCAGACCAGCCAACTGCTCGCCCTGATGTTCCTTGACGAGTTCGACCATTACATCAAGGAAGACCGGGGATGCCGCTATTACGGACGATACATGGACGATTTCTACGTCATCGCCCGGACAAAGCGGGAACTTCAGTTTCTTTTGAAGGACATTGAGCGTTGGATGAGCGACCTCCACCTCGAACTCAATTCTAAGACAGCAATTTTCCCCTTGAAAAACGGGCTGGATTTTCTGGGCTTCCATAGCTACCTGACGGAAAGCGGAGCCTGCGTCCAGAAGCTCCGCCGCTCGGAGATTCAGCGCATCCAGACCCGCGTCAAATGCTGGGAAAAAGCCTACCCGGCAGGGGAAGTGACCAGAGAAGCTGTTATCACCAGCTTCGTAGCGTGGGATGCCTTTGCATCCTACGGTGACACCTACGCATTACGGCTGAAATACGCCAAGAAGGTCTCGGTAATCATCGGCGTGGACGTAAAGCCTCGGAGGAAAATCAACTCCACGAGGAGCGTCCGTGCCTTGCGCCGGGTAAAGCAGGAACAGAACATTCGCCGGAAAAGAGGTGACATTACGCCCCGCAAAGATCTGTTCCAGCCCGAACCGCGTCCCGACAGCATTCCGCCGTGGATGTAATACACAACAGGAGGTTCTTTTTTATGGCTTATGTGACCTTGAGTTCCAAAGCAATCGGCAGCACCATCAAGCTGAAAGTAAATGGTTCTGCCAGAAACTTCATCGTTGTCCATCAGGGCAAGCCGTCCAGCGTCTATGACGATAGCTGCAACGGCACATGGCTTCTGATGCAGGACATCTATGAAAACCGTGCATGGCACAGCTCGAACACCAACGATTATGCCAACAGCACCATCCATTCCTACCTGAACAGCACGTTCCTGAACCTGTTCGAGTCGAACATCAAGAACGCCATCAAGCAGGTAAAACTCCCGTACCGCAAAGGCAGCGGCACGTCCACGACCGTTACCAGCGGCTCGAACGGCCTGTCTGCGAAGATTTTCCTGCTTAGTGCAACCGAAACGAGCTTCAACTTCTCCGCTATGCCGAGCGGCGAGGGCGCAGAACTGGCCTATTTCAAGGGCTGCGCGGACAACAGCTCGGATTCTAAGCGTGTCGCATATCTCAACGGCTCGGCCACCGTCTGGTGGCTCCGCTCTCCGCTCTGCAACCTCTTCGGCGGCGCCCTGTACGTCGACTCCAATGGCGACTGGTACGGCAACCTCTGCTCCGGCTCGGGCGGCGTCCGCCCCGCTTTGATTTTGCCCTCTACTCTCTTGGTGTCTGACGATGGCACGGTCTCGACTAACACAGCACCCTCGACTCCGGGGAGCATTTCCGTTCCTTCGTCCATCATGGGCGGAACGAACATCTCGATCTCGTGGGCAAAAAGCTCTGATGCTGAGAGCAATTTCGCCGGCTACAAGGTAGAGCGTTCGACCAACGGCGGCAGTTCGTGGAGTCAGATTTATCAGGGTACGGCCACCAGCACCACGAACAACGTCGCCTTCGGCACCACGTCCGTGATGTACCGCGTCAAGGCATACGACACCGAGGGTCTGGAGTCTGGCTGGCGCACCAGTTCGCAGGTAACGGTGGTCAACAACAACGCCCCGTCTGCGCCGCCGTCCATCGCGGTGCCGAATGATGTCAAAGGTGGCAGCACGCTGGTGATCTCGTGGACTGCGGCCAGTGACAGCGATGGCAACCTGAGCGGCTACATTCTGGAGCGCAGCACCGATGGTGGCTCCGCCTACACGCAGGTGTACAAGGGCAACGCGCTGACCTACACCGACACCATCACCAAGGGCTGGTCCACCGTGATGTACCGTGTCAAGGCGTACGACAGCTATAATGCTCAGTCCGGCTACACTACGTCCACCAAGCGCACGGTCGATAACAATACTACGCCGACCATCACGACCTCCAGCGCAGCCAACCTCGGCACCAAGTCCAGCGGCTTCACCATCTCGTACTCCGTGGATGATAAGGACGCAGGGGACACCCTGACCGTCACCGAAAAGCTGGACGGCACGACCAAGCGAACCTACACCGCGACCCGCAAGACCACCAACAGCTTCGCCGTCACCGGTGAATATTTCCAGAAAATTACGAACGGCAGTCACACCATGACCGTTACCGTGACCGATGGCAAGGCCACCGTCACCAAGACGTTCACCTTTACGAAGGCCGTCACCGCCGCCAGCATCACGCTGGCGAAGCCGATGGAGGCGGATGCCCAGATCACGCTCTGCGCCATCACCGTAGGCGGTCTGATTCCAGCTGACGCTGTGTTCAAGGTGGAGGTCACGAACAACGGCAAGGACAGTTCGCCGGTATGGGAGGACGCCACCACCGAGGCCCGGAATGGCCGGAACCATTTGTTCACGAACCAGACTGCGGCCAACGGCTTCGCATTCAATTTCCGTGTCACCGCAGAGCGCGGTGCAAGCGGCGAGAGCGGCTATATCGCTTCGATTCAGGGAGGTTTCCAGTAATGGGTTTGAACAGAGTAAGAGTCGATTCTGTAGCTAAATTGCAGAAGAAGAAAACGATGGCGGAATTGCAGGAGGAGAATGAAGCCCTGAAAACCAAGGTTTCTTCTCTGGAAACCAACCTCGATAATACCCAGATGGCGCTGTGCGACGTGTACGAACAGCTCATCGCGGTCACATCCGCCGCAGATAAGGAGGCATAATCATGGCAGAAGTCTATGCAAACCTCATCCGCCGAGGGCGGAAAACCATCGAGCAGGTGCCTGAGCACCTGCGGGAAGAAGTCAAGGCCATTCTCGCGGCGGACGGCAACGCATGAGCCGCCTGCGGGAATTTGCCTTAAAAATATTACTGAGAAAGGAGAAAGGCATCATGGCAGTCATCTATGCAACCCTCATTGTGAAGGGCAAGAAGACCCTCGATCAGGTTCCGGCGCTGATTCGGAAGCAGGTTGAGGAAATCCTGAAGGACCTCGAAGTCGAGGTCGAGTGATCGCGCGGGGGAGTCGGGAGAACCGGCTCCCCTCATTTTTTGTATGACGAAGGAGAGGAGGTTCAGATGGACCAGCCTATTACGCGAGCCGAGCATGAGGAGTTCAAGCGTCGGCTCGAAGAGGAAAATGCCCGTCAGGACAGACGAATCGCCTTGCTGGAGGAAAGCGTAAGCAAAATGGGCGCACTGTCCACTTCGGTCGAGAAGCTGGCCCTGAGTATGGAGAGTATGGTCAGGGAGCAGGAAAAGCAGGGAAAACGGCTGGAAACTCTGGAGAGCCGCGATGGAGAGCTGTGGCGTAAGGCCGTCGGCTATGTAGTAACGGCCATCATCGGTGCTTTTCTCGGCCATGTGTTCACCAAAATCGGTTTTTAGGAGGTGTGCAAGTTGAGCATCATTACGTTCCAGCGCGGGGATAAGACCGCGCTCGCGAAGAACTTTACCAAGTCCGAGTTCGAGTGTCCCTGCGGCTGCGGACAGCAGTCGGTTGACACGGAGCTGGCCAAAAAGCTCCAGCTCATCCGGGACAAGGTAGACCGCCCGCTGAAGATCACGTCCGGCTACCGCTGCATCACGCACAATGCGGCTGTGGGCGGAAGCCAGAACTCCAAGCACCGCTATGGCATGGCGGCGGACTGGAGGACGGAGAACCGCAGCATCAACCCGGTGGCACTGGGCATCCTCGCTCAGACCGTGGGGTTCGGCGGCATCGGCATCTACTGGCACAGCCGTGGGGCTTTTGTTCACGCCGACACCCGTGGCACGAAAGCGACGTGGCTCTGCACCACGCCGGGAAAGTACCCCAGCACGACCTACAACAAGTTCGTGCTTCCCACCATCCGACGGGGCTGCACCGGGCCTGCAAACCGCAGTGCCACCATTATGCTTCAGAAGCTCCTGAAGTTGAAGGCTGATGGCCTGTTCGGCGAGGCCACCGAGAACGCCCTGATGAGGGCGCAGGAGGCGCATGGCCTGACCGTGGACGGCATCTGCGGCCCTGCATCGTGGAAGGCGCTGTCTGGCGCTGATAAGTACCTGTGAGAGGAGATAAGCTCTATGACGAATAGCAAAGTGTCCATCGCTACGCTGGCCCGCACGGCCGCTCTGGCGTTCGCTCTGGCAAATCAGGTTTCGAGCGCCGCCGGGAAGCCTCTGCTGCCCATCGAAAGTTCGGAGGTCGAGCAGTTTGTGACCACTGGCCTGACCATTGCCACCAGCGTCGCTGCGTGGTGGAAGAACAACAGCTTTACCGCCGCCGCCATCGAAGGCGACAAGCGGATGAACAGCCTGAAGAATCAGGTCCACTGAATGAAAGGAGTAACCGAGTATGAATGAGTTTACGAGAAGCCTGCTGTACATCGCCCTGCTGGTCTGCGTCCCCATCGTGACCGCCTGCATCAAGAAAGGCATTGCAGTTGCCGTTGATGCAATCAACGCCCAGACTCAGAACATCAAGGTACAGCGGCTCGTCCGGGAAATCGGCGATGCCGTTGCCAATGCCGTGGCCGCGATGAACCAGACCTACGTCAACGACCTCAAAGCCGCCGGGACGTTCAATGAGGCGGAACAGAAGGAAGCCCTGATGCGGGCCGTGTCTGCCGCCCTGAAAAGCATGAGCAGCGACGCGCAGGACTACATCAAGAGCAACTTCGGCGATACGACCCAGTACCTCGAAAATCGTATTGAGGCCCAGATCGACGCCAACCACGTCGCCGCCAAGCAGGCCGCTGCCCAGAATACGCTGAATCTGGGCTGAGTCAGCGCAAAGTCAGCGTAAAATGATAATCCCCCTGTACCATGACCCGTAAAAAGGCTGGTGCAGGGGGATTTTTTTGTTTGCACGGAAATTCCGATGGAACAACGTCGCCAGAAAAATCAATTCTCAAAATAGCCAAATTTTGTTATGCACTTTTGACAAATCCTTCCCAGAGGGTTCCAGACGTTTCCCAATACACTTTTACCCGTAACCAAAATGCAAATTCAGAGGTTTTCCAGAGGCCACCAGCGGCTTGGCATCAAATAGCCAGTGGATATAAAAAATATTTTGAAAAAATTAAAAAACAGATTGACTTACCAGTTGGGTAAGTTATAATGATACTAAGATAAATTACCAAAAAGGTAAGTTATCTACAATTACCGGCATCCGGCTGGTAAGTTGGAAGCACGAGCAGGAGGTGTAGCAAAATGAAAGGCGAGTGCAGCATGACCGCTTTGGAAGCCAGCCGCTTGATCGACTGGCTGAAAGCTCACGGTCACACGGACGAGGAAGCGACGCAGTGCATTAAGTGCATTGCTGGAGTCCTCGACCCCGCAACCGGCGAGTCTAAGAAACAGTAAAGGCTAGGTTCCCCACTTCGTTTGCAGACCTGTGGGAACCTAGCCAACCGGAACGGGATGGGACCTGCCCCATCTCGTTTCGATTTTATCAGTATGGCAGGGGAAAGTCAAGAGGTTTAGAACTATGTATGATCTGCGTGAACACAAGGAACTGATTAGCCGGTTGGTTTCCGAGGCCAACCAGAACGACGAAAACTGGCGCTGGTCGGTCAAGTCCGTGGGCAAGGAAAAGGCCCGTATCTTCTGGGAATATCTGGAGTATTGCGGCCAGAAGGAGCCGTACTTCAGCATCGTGCTGGAGAACACCGGTGATGGCTGCTGGATTACGGCAAAGAACGAGCATGGCGAGACCATGAACTCCGAAATCGTGGAGGACAAGGAGTTGCCGTACCTGAACACTCCGCTGGCAGAGGCCATCACGATGATGGTCCACGCCATCAGGAACACCGCTCATGCCTGCTACTGAGAGCATTGCCCGCCGGTATGCAGCGGACATCGGTTTTGCGGTAGTCGGCGAGCTGACCCGCAAGCCAGAGTGGGACGGCGTAGCCAGCGGCCCGGAAATTGGGCTGTCTGGCTATTGCCGGGTCTGGGTGGATGAGGGCGGCAACGCCTACTACGTTCACGGTAAGGAATGCGCCATCATCGACCCGGAAGGCATGGCCTACTGAACGCCGGTAAACTCCCAGATGTACTCCGTAAATTTTTTCGATAAATCTTCATTTTTCGTTTGACACCAGTGGTGGGTAAGTTAGAATGAAGATACAGAAAAACATACCAAAACGGTAAGATTATGGAGGAACAGAATATGAAGAACGAGTACATCGTAGCGATTGACTACAGAGCGAATTACAAGCCGCTGACCATTGATTACAAGATGCTGAAGGCGGAGAATCTGCTGGATGCCATGAACGAGGCCGAGCAGTACATGGACAAAGAAACGGTCTACCTTCTCAAGATCATGAAGCGCAGCGGGGCAGCTCACAAAGTCAAGGGTGTGGATGCACGAGAAGCCGCCTACACCGACGTTCTCACCAACAGGGGCAATGGCTGGCATAGCACCGATGCAGCTCACTGCGAGCAGCCTTGGATGAGTCAGATGTGGGTGTACAGCAACGGTTTTGTTGACCTCTACTACTGCGAGGAAGTCCGACCCGCCTGATGATGGCCGCTGGCACCGGCCGAAACGCCCTGCTGGGCGTCGCGGGAGCCACCCGTAAAGAATTTGACATTTTGGAGGTTTTAGCTATGAAAAACGAGAACATGACCGCTGAGATGACCCGTGAGTGGGAGAACGACCCGAACTGCTTCCTGCGGATGCTGAACAGCCCCGCACAGCAGCGGAGCCGCGCAGCCCGCCGCCAGAAGGATGCCGACCGGGAGCGCTTCAACAACGTGCTGAACGCCGTTGCCATCGGCGCAGCAGTCTTTGCCGTCACCCTGCTCGTTATCTGCTTCGTTCTCTGATGGAGGTATCAGCTATGGATAACCAGAACATGACCTATCCCGAACTGCGGGACCTGTTCGTTGAGCGCAACAAGACCCAGCTTGCAAAGCCGGTGAGCGCCTGCATCGTATTTGCTGAGAGCAACTGGCCTGACCGGCATTACCCGCTGCGCAGCCGCACCTATGAGGTCAGCAGCGACAACAAGGCTTTCCGGTCGAGCTGCTGCTCCACCAGCCTGTTCGGTTCCTGCTTGGATGGCACCGACCAGATGGTTCGCCTCGACTGGTACATGAAGGACTTTGGCAACAAGGGCGGCTGGGTCGTTGACCACTGCTACCTGAAGGAGAACAGCGATGAATCCGATGTATGATTGCTCCGGCCGGCTTGACCGGTTCGGCGGAGTAACGGAGCCGCCTGATGATTACTATTTCTCGTACAGAGAGTCTGATGATTCCTGCAACGAACAAGTGGAGGAGGACTGTGACAATGAATAACTCGCGGCGCAAGCGTATCAGCAAGATTGCAGATGCCCTGAATGAGCTGAAGGGCCAGATTGATGAGCTTTACGAGGAGGAGCAGGAAGCCTTCGAGAACATCCCTGAGAGCTTGCAGGGGACTGAGCGGTATGAGGTTGCAGAAAATGCGGTCGATATGCTCGAATCTGCATCCTCCGGCCTCGAAGATGTCATCTCGTTCCTCGGAGACGCGGAGGGCTGATTTATGGGACGTGGCAATGTTTGTGTGACCGGCTCGTATGAGGGTCTGTTCTACATCGACAACGATGACCTGCGGGTGTACCGCAAGGATGGCCCGGGAACAGACGATTGCGAAGATCGCCTCCAGCGTGATCTCGACTATGCCGACATCACGGGACCGGACTGGTATCTCGATGAAGTCGGGAGCAGCTATGAGGAAGCCGACGTTCTGGAGTGCTTCTGCAATGAAATGCGGAAGCTCTGCCCCAGCTTCCAGCCTGCGGTCAACTCGAACGTCTGGCTCGGCAATGAGCGTCGGGTCATCCTCGAAAACGAGCTGTTTTACATCTGCGTGGAGGATAACGAATGGTCGCTGGCTATCGAGCTCGTCCAGAAAGACGGCTACTCCGACTGTGAGAGCGCATGGATGGCCGGTCTTCAGAAGCGGCGCTACCGTGGATACCTTGATAGCATGAAAAAGGCCCTGCTGGCCCGCCTGCCCAGCATTGGCATTCGCACCGGGGCATGGACGAGCAGGACTATCACGAGAGAGGAGGCTGGTGTATGCTGAGTGACATGATTGATGATCTCGTCCGGGCCGACTGCCCGCAGGAAAAGGAAGCAGCCTACCGACAGCTCGAAAAGCTCGGCGTTGACCGCATTACCGCTGATGTCATCGCCGATGAGCGCCGAAAGGAGGCGCACCTGTGAGCCGCTATATTCCCCCTGAGGAGATGAATGAAGCTCAGATCAGGGAGCAGTTGGACGCTGAGTATAAGCACTGGGATGACCTGAAGAAGAACGGCTGTTCTGACCCTGCATGGCCGGATGGCGTGAATCTGAACCTTGTTCGGAACCACATCATCTACTGGTATCGGCTCCTGCGGGAACGTACCAGCCAGACCGTACAGCTCTCGATGTTCGACGCTGGTATGGATTTGAGGAACGAGCGGCCATTGCCGCCGGAAGTCCCGGATAGGTACATGGTTCCGACTGGGAAGTACCCCGACCGTCTGAACGGCAAGTGGGATGGCCTGATTTTTGACCCAACAATTTGAGGAAAGGATGAAGTAAGATGACCGATGAAAAGAAGTTCGAGGTTCATGCAGAGATTACGGTCCGGCTGACCCAGCAGGATGTTGATGACATCATGGTTTCTGCGTTGGAGGGGGGCATCTGCTACTGGTCCGACTGCGCAGAGGTTGTTGGCTGCTACCTTAGCGAGTACGCCAGCGGACAGATTTCTCGCGGCGGAAAGCTCAAGATTCATGTTGATGAGCCGTTTGATGAGGCGAACACCGAATGGTACGAGCTGGACATGGAGAAGTTCGCACAGGGCTTCCGCCTCTGGCTGGAGAACGGCGGCGATCGCTACGGCGCTGTCAGCAATGGCGAAGTTGACACCTGCGAGATCGACGGCGAAATGGCAGACCTCATCATCCAGTACGCCCTGTTTGGCGAAGTAGTGTACGGCTGAAAGGGGGTGCAGAATGATGATGGCATGGTTGATCGTGATAGATCAGTGGCTC
>ERZ827450.3147-NODE-3147-length-11769-cov-4.071965_pt1 | contig 11769 bp, 19 predicted proteins | sample MGYA00519773_ERZ827450 | MGnify/ENA primary metagenome ERZ827450 (study PRJEB31778, sample SAMEA3449306) | human gut metagenome | biome: human gut; feature: human-associated habitat; material: faeces | place: United Kingdom | collected 2010/2012 ...
TTGGTACTATTACTAAACATTATGTTTAAAGGAGGTGAATAATGAATAGCGTACAGACACAAACACTTTCCATTCAAGGAGATGGAGGTGGTGAAGCATGTATTGACTTTTGTGATGGACAATTATTTGTTTCTGTTGTTATAGAAGGGAAACAGGCGGATTTTCACCTTGAATCTGTCACTCTACGAATGTTTGCCCATGCTTACAAGCTGCATTGTGAAGAATGTGAAAAGGAGAAAGGAGAATAACTATGATCGAAGAATTTGTAAAATTAGAAACAGCAAAGCTGCTGAAAGAAAAAGGGTTTAGTGAAGATGTATTTACTTTTTATGAAGCAGATTCCATAGAAGGTGACATGAAGCTGTCTGAAACTTACGACAAATCCGAGAATTTCAATGAAAAGGATGATTGTTTTTCTGCACCTACCCAATCTCTCACCCAAAAGTGGTTGAGGAACACTAAGTTCCTCCATATTGAAATAGGCTATATGTATGGAGACTATTGGCTTTACGATATTCTGACAATACCTACCCATGACCTGATAGGATTGGAGGATAGAGCCCCTGTTCGTTACAACACCTACGAGGAAGCATTGGAAGCCGGAATTCAGGAAGCGTTAAAACTTATATAGACAATATGAAAGAAAATAAAATAAAGATACTTCACACTGTTATCAAATACCCCATCACGATAATATCAACTCCTATTCAATTAATCGCAATAGCATTAGCATATATAGCCTTAGCATTAAAATCCTTTGCTAATGCATTGATTGCAATTTCAGATGGTTGGGGTGAATATTTAATCAAGAAGTTATATTATGAAAAAATTATGTGGACAAGCATAGATAAAACTCCGCATGTGGATAAACCACTTCTTCTCCGATATGGAGGCGGTGGAATGAATAAACGAATGGATTTCGGACATTATACAGGATCACACTATCTTACAAAAGATGGTCAGGTAGTAGACGAGCATGTGATAGCATGGGTGGAGGTGGAGTTTGGTATTAAACCAATCAGCAATGAATCAAAGTAAGTTAACCCACGGCTCCCTATTTAGCGGTATTGGCGGTTTTGAATTAGGTACCGAAATGGCAGGAATTGACACTTTGTGGAATTGTGAGATAGAAAAATTTCAAAGTGAACAGGATAAATAGTCGGAAGGAGATATGAAATGAAGAATAAGATCATAGCGGGTGTTATAGCTATACTATTTTTACCTGCGATTTTTGCTATACGTTGGTCTGTTGAACGGTTCTTGTTAGATAGAATTGTATTTGGAATTGTACTAATAGTACTTATAATTGTGTTAATGTACAAGTTTTCCAAACTTTTACTTGACGAATGGTCTGAAAAACGTAAAAGATCATGAGAAAAGCTGAAAGGATAATTAGAAACAAGAATACATGCATCCTGGAGAAATACAAGAAGATTGACGCAACGGAAACGGATATACTAAATAGATTGCAGAGATACGCAAAGAAATGGATGAAAAATAAGGGTTAAACGCATAGGCTACTATTGTTTTGGTGTGTGTTGGTTGTATTGTAAGCAAAAGTTATATTCAGCACATAACGGATCGCAATGACATCGTATACATCAATCAGCTTGAAGAGATAAAAAGAATACTGATAGAGTCTGAACGTTACGAAGATGCAGCCAAGATAAGCAAGTGCATTGAGGATGAATACAGTAATCTTAAAAGAAAAATAGAAGACGGAGAATAAATAATTGATCCTTTAAAATGATTATGAAGCAAGAAATAAACAGCAACCTACTGGCGGAATGTATGAAGGAAGCCATGAAAGTGGAATTCCTGGAACCAGCGAAGAGATAAAGCTATATGTTTATGCCCTGTATAATGCGGAAATGTGGGGGAAGAGTGTAAAATAATAAACTGAAATTACTAACTTTGTGCTACATGTCAAGTGGCATGTAGCTAATCAGACGAAAAGACATGAAGTTATCAGTGAAACAGGAAAAATTTTGTAATTATTATATTGAGACCGGGAACGCGTCCGAAGCTTTCCGCAGAGCTTACGAATGTGGCAATATGAAAGATAAGGTCATATGGGTAAAGGCGTGTGAAACTCTGAAAAATCCTAAGATACAGAAAAGAATCGAAGAGTTGCAGAAAGAGGTAAAAAGCCAGTCCGACATATCAAAAGAGAAGATATTGGAAGAGTTGCGGTGTATTGCATTTGCCGATATACGTGATTATCTTGAAATAAAGGATGGAAAGGTTATCTTTAAAGATTCGAGCAAATGGACGGACGAGATGAGCCGTGCGGTCGAAAGTGTCAGAGTTACCAGAGAAGGGATTGAAATAAAATTAAGCGGGAAATCATGGAGCATTTCCCGAATGTGTAAAATACTTGGTTATGATGAGCCTACCAAGATCGATATAAAAAATATGCTTCTTGATATAGATACAGGCACGGATGGATAAGAAGAAGGTATATATCAGTTATAAAAAGTTCAATCCCAATTTCCATCATCTTAAAAAGGCTCTTACCGATGATTCATTAAGGTTTATTTTCCTGATAGGAGGTTCTTCCTCCGCAAAATCGTTCTCGGTGGCACAGGCTATGCTCTTATTTTGTATTACTCATGGGTATAATACAAGGGTGTATAGAAAGACCGGAGCTACAATTTCAGATAGTATATATAAGACTTTTCAAGAGGCGGCCCGTTCTGTCGGGGTTAGCAAACTGTTCCGTTTCAAGGAAAACAAGATAGAATGCATCAACGGATCATATATTACCTTTAGCGGACTCGATGATCCTGAGAAGATAAAAGGACTTGACAGCTACCAGTTTGTCGTATGTGAAGAATTGAGCGACTTTGATGAAGTTGATTTCAAGCAGATAAAGAAGCGTCTGCGCGGACGTCCGGGACAAAAAATCATATCCATGTTCAATCCGATATCAGAGGAGCATTGGATTAAGAAAAATATATTCGACAAGGAATCCTTGCATGAAGTCAGCAATCATCTGTATGGAGAATTAAAAGATTCATCTACCGGTAAGATTCTTCCTAAAGAGTTTTCAGCAATAACTAACAAGTATCTTAACTCAGAGCGTAAGATGCTAAATCCACGTACTGGAAAGGAGGAGGTACATGCACCTGATACTCTTATTTTGAAAAGTACCTATTTAAACAACTTCTGGGTTGTCGGGAGTCCATGTGGGACATATGGTTTTTATGACAGGCAAGCGGTAGCAGACTTTGACAAGGACCGGACACGTGATTATAACTATTACCGCATTTATGCACTTGGAGATTGGGGAAGTATAAAGACAGGTGGCGAGTTTCTTTATGCCTTTGACGGAGGGAAACACAAGGGAAATTTCCCGTATGCCAATGGTATCCCTATCCATATCTCTATAGATAATAACGTATTGCCATATATTTCCATGTCGTTTTTTCAAATAGACGGTCTTTCCATACGTCAGATACATGAAATATGTGCTGAAGATCCTTTTAATACAGTTACAAAAGCGTCGGGAATGGCAAGGTTATGGCTTGAGGAGATAGGTTATAATGATGTGGTATTTCTTCACGGTGATGCGAGTACCAGATTTGGAAATACAATAGACGAAGAAAAGAGATCCTTTCTTGATAAATTTATAGAGGGCTTGGAGCATTCTTTCCGTGTAGAAGATTGCGTTCCCTTGTCAAATCCCCCTGTTGCCTTGTCCGGTGAATTTATAAACTCAATATTATCATCGAACATATATGGCATTTCTATTGGCATAGACGATTCTTGCAAAAAATCCATACGTGATTACGAGAATGTCAAGAAGGATGTCAATGGATCAATACTGAAAAAGCGTGTAACGAACAAGGAAACAGGACAGTCTTACGAGGAATTCGGACACCTCACCGATACGCTACGTTATGTATGTGTAGATGTCTTTAAAGATGAATATACCCGATTTTCCCTTAGAAGAAAAAGAAGCACCATAAAGGAAGGGAAGATGCTTTTTTATTCTCAAGATAATGTTTCCGGAGAGAAGATTGTATATCTCGTGCATGCCAAAGGGCGTATTACCGCAGTTTTTTGCATGGTAAACTCTTATGTAGATATATGTGACGTACAATATTCTGATAATTTTAATGAGACGGAGTTCATGGATAAGGTTATCAGGTTTGACCCTGTGAAAATTGTATGTGAATGCGGAAGGTCGCAAGGAGATTTGCTCTTAAGAATACGGGAGAGGTTTCGGATGTGGGTTATTCCGGAAAACAGCGACAAGGATGGCAAGATAGAGGCAAACAAGGAATTGATGAAAAGCCTTGTCCGTTTTCCTGCGAATTATGAGCTCCTTCCAGGCATTAATTCTTTTATCAATAGCGTTCTTGATTATCCGGGCACAATTGATGTATCGGCAATGTATTCCGTATGTTCTTTAGCAAATTACGCTTATAAAAAATACAGACTGCCCTTACACAAATAAAATCCTGTTTTTATTTTGAATAAATAAAAATATATAATATATTTGCAATTGATAATTCATTGTCTCCGTGTTAAGTAGCACGGAACTATTAAAGCAAAACTTTAATTATAGGACGTAAGGACTACCGCGCGGGGAGAGTGATTATCTATGTGGATAATCATTCTTTTTTATATGGGTATTAAACAGTTCTTTAAGGGAAAGAAAAGTTATGTTCCGGATATGAGAAATTCCGTGCGGTATGCCGAACAGGACATCAAAGGGAATTACTGGTATCTAAGCGATCTCTTTAATAGAAGAGGCATGCCTCGTATTGATTACGACATGACCAATGACTCTGATAAGGCGGCTGCACTACAAGTCTGTACCCCTCTTTCTACAGTAATATACCGTATTGGCTCGATGTTCGCGAACGGGAATGTCTATGTCGTCGATTCAAAAGATAACGAAAGACCGATGTATCAAGAGATACGCGATTTACTCAACAAGCCTAACCCTTTACAGAACCGTTCCGGATTTCTGAAAGACATATATGTTTCCCTGAAATTGTTTGGTTATTGTCCCATATACACAGCGAGAGGAATAAAGGGCGCTGTCCCTAAAGCCATGTGGGTGATACCTCCACAGACTTTTCACATGGTATCTTCCGGAAATTTGTTTGAACAGACGGAGTTTGACGGTGTAGTAGACAAGGCATACATAAAATGGATCAATAGGGATATTCCTCTTGAAGAATATGAGTATTTCGTGATATATGATTCTTCCATAAGGGTTAACGGAATTGGTACAGACATGTCTTTTGATACTCCTTCTGACTCCTTATCAATGCCTGTGAACAATTGGATTGCCGCCATGTCTTCAAGCCACAGGCTTATTGTCGATGGCGGTCCAAAGGGTATCATATATAGCGATTATCAAGATAACCAAGGTAATTCAGCCCTTGACCCAAAAGACAAAAAAGAAATAGAAGACAAATTTAAAAAAGACTACGGGATATTAAAAGAATATCCTATTCTTGTGACAAGCGCAAAGGTTAATTGGATACCTCTTGATTACGATGCCGAACAATTAAAGCTTCATGAAGAAGACTCCAGATGTGAAGAGAAAATATGCAATGCTATAGGTATTAATCATTCCCTTTTTTCAGAGTCCAAATACGAAAATCAAGAGGCAGCCAAACGTGCCGGTTATCAAGATCTTGTAATCCCTGATTCCTTAAAGATTTCTGAGGTGATTACTAATAATATCTGTCCTAAGGGAGCTATTATAAAATTAGACTATAGCCATATTGCGTGTTTACAAAACAGCAAAAAGGATGAATCCGAGGTTCTTGAAAAAGTATCTTCTGCTTATATAAATCTTGTGTCAAAGGGATTGATAACTGTTGAAGAGGCCAGAATGGAAATCTCAAAATACATTGACATAAACCCTGATAAGCCAAAGGGAAAGTTGAAAATGGATATTTCCGATAATGATGAGAATAACGATAAAGAAGATAACGAAAAGGAGGGAAATATAGATGAATAAATACAAAAGCAAGATAGGACTTCAATTCAAAAAATTTTGTATTGACCAGAAAGATATAACCTACGACTCTGAAAAAAGAGTAATTTCCGGATATGCTGCAATATTTGGCAATATTGACAAGGCTGGAGACATGCTTGTCAAGGGATGCTTTACAAAGAGCATACAGGAGCGTGGCCCTGAAAGTAGTGCGAATGACAAGATAATCTTTCTTTGGATGCATAACATGGATGAGCCTATAGGTTTCCCTACCGTATTACGGGAAGATGACAGAGGGCTTTATTTCGAAGCATATGTAGATGATGTTCCTCGTGGTAATCAGGCTATCACCCAACTGGAATCAGGGACATTAAATCAATTTTCCATAGGATTTCAATACGTGTGGGAAAAATGCGAATGGGATGATGAGCGTGGATGCCTTATTGTTAAAGAAGTCAAGCTATATGAATTTTCAGTGGTGTCCATTGGCGCCAATGGGGATACTGAGTATCTGGGATTGAAATCCATAAAGGATATTGAAGCTGAATATAAGAAATTGGCGGACGAGATATCCTCTTTCTGTTCAGGCATGAACATATCAAAACAACAAAAATTACAAAAAATGATATCTAAGGCAATGTCACTTGCTGTATTTGAGCCGGATGATCACCAGATGCGTCCACTCGATAAGGAAGCCGGCAAGCAGGAAAAATCGATGTTTGACTTTAAAAGAAAAAATGTATGAAGTTTGGAATTTTAGAACTCATGGACATGAAAAGCATGTCCGAAGAAGACAAAAAAAGATGGGAACAGCTTGATGAGCTTTTAGGCGATTCCTTCGATGCAAAGGTAAAAAGCTTTCTTACTGATGAAATCAAAATGGAGGATTTCAGAAAGAGTATCGACGATACCGTAAAGGAAGTGGATGAATTTAAGAAAAGCTTGAAAGGATTTACCGATCAAGAAACTTTTGAAAAGAAAATGCAGGAAATAAGTGATTCCTTAGTCCGTATCAAGGCGGCTACTGTTGTGAAATCAAATGGTGAATTGGGAGTGAAATCCGTTGAAGATCAATTGAATGATCAATTGAAAAACTATATTTCCATAGAGAAGAAAGACGGTCATGAAATACAGACACTCAACTTGAAAGAGGCCTGTATGAAATCACCGGGCAATAAACTTCAGTTGAATTTAGTCATGAATACTAAAGGAACGGCTGCTACAATTGCAAGTGGATCTCTTGCTCCGCATTATGGTCTGGAAGTTGACCCTGTCCTTTCTGTCGATCCTCGCAGCCAGACGATTATCCGTCAGTACGCAAATGTAGCCACGACATCAAGCCGCTCACTTGTATATGCTGAATATGTTTCTAAAGACGGAGATGCCGCATGGGTTGAAGAAGGAGCTTTAAAACCGTTGATGGATGCTACTTTGACGGAGAAGACCGTTACCGCAAGAAAGGTGGCAATTGCTTCTAAGTTTACCGAAGAAACGCTTTCTGATTTCCCGAATTTCGTCAATGAGGTGAAGGCTGAAATGATAAACAAACTTGGTATCAAGGAAGAAAAAGGCATTCTTGACGGAACCGGTTCAGACGGGGAAATAAAAGGAGTCGCTTCAGATATGCCGGCATTCTCACTTACGTCTCTTAAGGTAGAAAGCCCTAACGAATTTGATGCGTTGGTTGCCGCATACACTCAGATTGTATCAGTGAGTGAAATGGCATATCGTCCTAACTTGGTCCTGATGAACCCTGTTGACTATGCGCAGATGCAATTAGCAAAGGATTCTAATGGAGGATATCTTCGTCCTTTCCGCATCGGAGATGAGCTCATACAAGGATTACAGGTAGTGACTTCTACCGCAATTGCCGCAGGTGACTTTATAATGGGAGATTTCGGATATCTGAATATTAGGGATTTGTGGGCTTTGTCCATTACCGTAGGTTGGGAGAATGACGATTTCAGAAAGAACATAATCACGACTATCGCAGAAAAACGTCTGATGTGCTATATCAAATCTCAGTACAAGACAGCTTTCGTAAAAGATAAATTCAAAACAGTAATGGAGGCTATCAAACCTTCCGTAGCAGCATAACAAATATGGAAAAAGGATATAACTTTAATCTGACTAAGCGTTACAAGGTGACGTTTATCAAAGACGCATCATTTTATAAAAAAGATGATGAAGTAGAGATCGGCATGGCTTTGGCAGCCAAATTTGCAAGAGAGGGTAAAATTTCCCCGACTCCTGAACTTCTTGCAGATGCAAAAGAATTAAAATGTGAAGAAGCTTTCTTATTAGATAAAAAGAATAAGTGATGTTGATTGACGGTACATATTTCATAGGACCTATCGCCATAGAGGGAATGAATTTTCCTACCGGTGCGAGTAGCATAACTAATGATGCCAACAAATTCTATTTTGAAAGCTTCATGCAGAAGTATGAAAAGGAATACCTTCTTCGAATATTAGGCAGGAATATGTACCTTGATTTCATCGCCTATCTTTCTGATCCTAAAGAGCAAACAAGCAAATGGTACGATCTTAAGAATCTTTTATCAAAGAAGGAAAACAGCGCCGTTGCCAATTACGTATTTTTTAAATATATACAACGAAGCGGAATATCCGTACAGGATTCTGGCGTTGTTGAAGCAAAGAGTGAAAAAACGGCTGATATAAACAAAGTCATCATTCCGGCATGGAACGACATGGTTGAAATGAATCATGAAATTTATGATTTCCTAAAAGACAAACAGGAGTATGACGGCTTTTGCTTTGATGAAAGTATGCTTAAAAAAATAAATTGGTTTGGCGTATGATTTCTATCAATGAAATATTCAAGGAGATTGTCAATCGTGTCTCAAAAAGATACGGAAACAATGTTTCCTATATGTTCGGGGATTGGGATTATATATCCGACCAGTTGACATTATGGTCCCGTAATCCGGATACAAGCAAGCTTAAATTCCCTATTGTGTGTCTTTATTCCCCCTATAAGGAGGATCGTGGGAAAAAGCGGTCGGTATCTTTGAACTTGCTTATATGTGTCAATACAAGAAAGGAGTATACAAACGAACAGCGTGAAGAGTTTTCATTTGCGGCAGTGTTGCGTCCTATTTATGACATTCTGATAGATGAGATAAATAAAGACGACAACATAGAATCGGTTTATGATGGTGCGATTCCTCATGTATATTCTGAGAATTACAGATATGGCAGAGTTGGAGTATACGGGTCGGATAAAAAGCCCTTTAAGGATTTTATCGATGGGATTGATATTGAGAATTTAGAATTAACTTTAAAAACAAGAAAATGTTATGGCGAACGATTATAGAGAATGTCCGGGAACTTCCAGATTTAACACTGGAAACTCAAAGTGTATTCTTGACCCTGATAAGATAAAAGCTATCATTTTAACTATCCACGGGTACAAGCTCCCGAAAGATTTGACTCCTGAAAGTATTGAGGCCGCGTGTCACGCGGATCGTCCGGAAAGAATATTCCCGATCAAGACGATTGTGGAATATGCTCCGTCCGGAGGGGAAGCGCAGACTTCCGCTAACGGATATGGGCCTAACAAGGTAACAGGATATTCCGCCAAAAATGACGTGTGGACGCTTCAGGATTATGATGCCACCCTTAAGGCTAATATAATGGCCGCAAAAGGAATTGCATTCGACGCATATTTTGTAGATGCGAACAATATTCTGTATGGCGAGAATGACGGTACTGACACGCTGGCCGGTATTCCCCTGTCCGGAATATATCCGGGTGGGCAGGATTGGGATTCTTCCGGCACCGAGGCCAACCTTACAATAGCCACCATGTTTAAAGATTACGAAAAATACGTGAAGAACGCAGATGTAAGGGTATGCAAGTTTGACATTGTAGAAGCATTGAAAGGACTTGTATATGTTGAATTCATGTCAACCGGAGACAATAAGTACAGGCTTATTGAACATTTCGGACGGCTGAACATTACTTCATATTACAAAGACATGCTTACAGGAGAAAATGCTTCTAAAGTACTGAATGGGGTCACTTCTGTGACGTATGAGGATGGAGATCTTGTTGTGACTGCGGCTCCTAGCGGTGGAGCAATATCATTGAAATCTCCTTCTGTTTTGCAGGCTAATGGTATCACAGGCATAGAACAGTGGTCATGATAGTAGAGGGCGTTAATTTTTTCGAGAGTGAAGTCTTGAAGTGGAAAAAGAAAGACTTTGTTGATGTTCACAAAAAGTTATATTTCAAAGATCGGACAGAAGTCGAAAGAGAAAAGATATTGTCCGATATATATGACAAGATACATCAGAAGAATAAGCAGAAACAGGATACAGAGAATGGCGATCTGTTGGTTTAAAGGATAGGGGAAGGTTTGATCTTCCCCTTCTTAATATGATTGTATGGCTACAGTAAAAGAAGCGGCAAAAGCATTTGCATTATTTGCAGATGGATTTAATAAGGTCGTTAAAGATACCATTGTCGAGAATAAGGATATGTTAGAAGAGTTGATAAAAGAGCAGCTTTATTCTGGAGTAAACGGGAATGATAAACCGTTGCGCCCGACTTATCTCAACGATCCTTATTTTAAATCGGAAGAGGCGGGACATTGGCAAAATAAGGCGAAAAGTTATATGATGTGGAAGAAAAAAATAAAACCACCAAAACCGTCGTTCTTGCTTGATCTTCCTGCAAGGGATGAAAAAACGCCTAATTTGATTATAAAGGGGGACTTTTATGATTCTATAACTGCCATTCCCATAAGTGACGGGATTAGGATATCCACTCAGGGCACTACGTTTGGAGACGATGTGGAACGTAAATATGGAAGTGCGATATTAAAGATTGGTACTGTGTCAAGGAAACATTTTATCGAATATTTTCTTGAACCGGCATTGAAAAGCTATTTTTCTAAATTTGGATTATAATGGGATGTTTTTGCGAGGGTAATAAGAAATACAAGAATCTGACAGCCATGCGGGAGTTGGCTAAAAAAGCCGCTAAAATGGAAAAATGTGTTTTTGTTCTTTATAAATACAATGATGGCACGATTCATTTTGATAGAGAAAAGGACTTTTGTAATGGAATTTTAATAGAGTATATTTATCCGTAATAATGGATTTTAGAACAGTATTTTTACCTTTCGTCAGAAAAAATACGAGGTTTATAATTTTACAATAAGACAAATAGAACAATTATACATTCTTACGTCCTATAATATTATTTAGAAAATTCTAAATAACAACATTTTTAAATGCGCGTATTCTATCGTATTCTTGTTTATTCTATCGTATTCTATTGGTTAATATTGCTTACATTTTAAGATAGGTTTTAAATACCATATATTTGTGCATGCAATATCTCTTTCGTGGCTGTCAGTGATATGTAAGGAAGATATTTATGGGACTTTGGATTGAGATGCGGACAGCCACAACAAGCACTCTTTCCATTGTCCCTTTTTATTTTTCGTCTTTTGGCTACAAGATAGTAAAATGGATACAGAAGAAGGCAATGTAAATCCCGTTCGTATGGCCGCATTAAAATTGGCAAAAGAAATTGTATGGTCAGACCGTAAATACGACTTAAGTGATTCTGATGATAAAATGCTTGATCGCATGTTTTACATTGCGTTCAGAATAGAAGAGTATATGCTTGATGTAAAGTAACTGCATTTGCATGAAAATAATAAAAGAATATGATTACATTGAATAATAATTATAATTATGGCAGATTTGATTTTATCAAAGTGTACGCTATTCATTATTCACCTCCTTTAAACATAATGTTTAGTAATAGTACCAA
>ERZ827450.3150-NODE-3150-length-11759-cov-5.741541_pt1 | contig 11759 bp, 9 predicted proteins | sample MGYA00519773_ERZ827450 | MGnify/ENA primary metagenome ERZ827450 (study PRJEB31778, sample SAMEA3449306) | human gut metagenome | biome: human gut; feature: human-associated habitat; material: faeces | place: United Kingdom | collected 2010/2012 ...
ATTTCCATGTCTTTGTCGAAAAATGCGAAGTGGTCTGCCCTCTTCAAAGTGATACACACCGGAAAAATATGCTGTGGTGTCGTATTTACAGAAATATAATGCTTTGAGTTGATTGTAGCACAGAGAGGACAGTTTGTCATCAAATTTCTCTCTAAAAGACGAGGGTCTAAAATGAATATATGCTTACTTTTTATTCTCTAATCAAACCCTTATTACACAAAAACCGCGCAAGCCAATTTCCTTCGATGCACTTGCGCGATTTCGTCTGATATACACATACCAAAATTATTATTTACATTTGCTACAACATTTGACTGTTTTATACATTCTCAATCTCTGTCTTATACTTTTCAAGAATCATATTCTGGATATTCTCGCGTGTGGCAGAGTTAATCGGATGGGCTATATCCCTGTACTCGCCATCGTTTGCCTTGCGGCTTGGCATGGCGATGAAAAGTCCCTTTTCTCCTTCGATTACCTTGATGTCATGTACCACGAATTCATCATCGATTGTGATTGACACAACCGCCTTCATCTTGCCCTCTTTTTCTACCTTACGAATTCTGATGTCTGTAATCTGCATATTTTTGTCCCCCTGGTCTGTTTTTAAATTACATATCTTACATTTTTTTCTTTTACTATCATGACTCCATCCTCACCACAATAGCAGGTGTTTGGATTGATGGTTCCACGGCTCTCTACGATGCAATTTTCGAGGTGCACATTGTCGCCTATGTAGACGTCATTGAGTATCACGCAGTTCTTCACTGTGGTGTTTTTGCCCACAAATACCTGCTTGAAAAGCACCGAATCCTCCACGCTTCCGTTTATGATACAGCCACTTGATACGAGGCTGTTTGAAATGTCTGAGCCCGGATTAAACTTGGCCGGTGGCAGGTCGTCCACCTTTGAGCAGATGGTCGGCTCCTCCCTGAAGAAATAGCTTCTGACGTCAGGTCTTAAGAAATCCATATTGGTCTTGAAGTATGCATCAATATCGGCGATATTGTTCCAGTATGAATTTATCTTGTAGCCATATATTTTCTTTACATTTTTGTAGCGCACGAGGATATCATTTACGAAATCGAATCTGTTTTCCTCAGCTGCCGCCTCCAAAAGCTCTATGAGCTGTCGTCTCCTGATGACATAGATACCTGTGGAAATGGTGTTGGATAAGGCCTCGATTGGCTTTTCATCAAACTCTGTGATTCTTGACTCATCATCCATGCGTACCACACCAAAACGGCTGACATCGTCGTTGTACATCATGTCCTTGCATACCACTGTAATGTCTGATTTTTTCTCGATGTGAAAATCAAGCACTCTGTTGAAATCCAGCTTGTATACACAGTCACCGCTGCTGATGATGACATATGGCTCATGGCGTCTCTTGAGAAAATCAATGTTCTGATACATCGCATCTGCCGTGCCCCTATACCAGTCACTGTTGTCCGCTGTGACTGTAGGTGTAAAGAGGAATAAGCCCCCCTGCTTTCTGCCAAAATTCCACCATTTTGATGAGCTTAAATGCTCATTCAGTGAGCGTGCATTGTACTGGGTCAGTACTGCGACAGTCTGTATATGTGAGTTTGACATGCTGCTGAGCGCAAAATCAATGCTTCTGAAGCTGCCTGCTACCGGCAGGGCCGGTACTGCTCGTTTTGCTGTCAGTTCCTTCATCCTATTATTGTTGCCGCCGGCCAAAATTATTCCTATTGCCTTCATTTTCCGTCACCTGCCTTGATAATAACTTCTCCGCCCTCAAGCACACCGTCTTTGTAATCCTCTTCGTATGTAACACCGGAGATTGCTGTATTTTTGCCTATCTTTACCCCGTCCGGTATCACAGAATCTTCTCCTATAGTGACCAGCCCAAATGAGTATATGCTCTCATTTAATACGTTCGGCTTCTCCTGTCCGAAGCCAAGTGTCACATTGTCGCCCACCTTGCAATTTTCGGCAATGATGGACTTGTCTATCGTGACATTGGAGCCTATCTCCGTGTCACACATGATGATGGAATCACGTATTACTGCGCCTCTTCCAATCTTGACGTTGGCACCTATAACAGAATGCTCCACATGACCATAGCATTCACAGCCCTCACCCATGATGCTTCGCTCCACATGACCTCCTTTGGCTATATAAAGTGGCTCGATTGCATCATTCTTTGTGTAAATCTTCCAATACTCCTCGTACAGATTAAACTCCGGAATGAGGTCCACAAGCTCCATATTGGCCTCCCAGTATGAGCCCAGTGTACCTACGTCCTTCCAGTATCCGTTGAACTCGTATGCAAACATACGTCTGTCGTTTTCAAAGCAGTATGGTATGACATGCTTGCCAAAATCACAGTTTTCCTGATCCTTTAGTGCAAGTAATGCTTCCTTTAGCACCGGCCATGAGAATATGTAAATACCCATTGATGCGAGATTGCTGCGCGGATGAACCGGCTTTTCCTCAAATGCATTGATGCGCTTATCATCATCGGCTATGACGATACCAAATCGGCTGGCCTCCTCGATAGGCACCGGCATGGTTGCTATGGTCACATCTGCATTGTTTTCCTTGTGGAAATCAAGCATCACCTCATAGTCCATCTTGTAAATGTGGTCTCCTGACAGTATCAACACATAGTCCGGGTTGTAACTGTCTATATACCTCATATTCTGGTAGATTGCATTGGCTGTACCTGTGTACCACTCGCTGTTGCCGCTCTTCTCATAAGGAGGCAGTATTGCCACTCCTCCATTATTCCTGTCGAGATCCCACGGAATACCTATTCCGATGTGGCTGTTAAGTCTGAGTGGCTGATACTGTGTAAGTACACCCACTGTATCAATGCCTGAATTGATGCAGTTGCTAAGCGGAAAATCTATGATTCTGTACTTTCCACCAAACGAAACTGCCGGTTTTGCTACGTCCGCTGTCAGAACACCAAGTCTGCTGCCTTGACCGCCTGCTAAAAGCATGGCTATCATTTCTTTCTTAATCACGTTATCACTCCTCGTCTGTCCTAATTTTTGTTGTGCCCATCCGGTCCCCACCACTTGTTTCTGTAATAACCGTATCTGTAATGCTTCCATAATAAATCACAATTGTTTCCATATAAATTATAGTTGCTGCTGCATAAATTGCAGTTACTGCCATATACTTTAACCCCATAAAATTCATATGGTCCGGATGAATTATTTTTATAAAAAAATTATACCACAGCCGCATTACCACTTCAACATTTTTCACAAAATCAAATAATATTTTTCTTTTTTTTCGACATTTTGCACAAGTGCCATTTATCGTATATCTGTTTAACCTGCTATGGTTCTTATCATTTGAAAGTCATGCCTGCTTTCACCTTATTTTTCCTTTGCAAATACTATATTTAGTTGTATAATTAATATAAAGTAACTATTCAGAACAAGAAAATCTGTTGCTTACATGCAATCATGACGCATCGGCTTTTTGTTCTCAGCGATTCTTAATAGTTACAATATAAATTATAATAAATCAGGCAGGTAAAATTAATGTATAAAATAGATTTCAGCAAACCAATACACATCCATTTCATAGGCATCGGCGGTATCAGCATGAGCGGTCTCGCAGAGATTCTGCATGAGGAGGGCTTTACAATTTCCGGCTCCGATTCAAAGGAATCAGACCTCACAAAAACTCTTGCTGCCAAGGGCATAAAAGTCATATATGGCCAGAGCGCAGACAATATCACATCCGGTATCGACCTGGTGGTTTACACTGCAGCTATCCACGAAAGCAATCCTGAGTTTGCCGCAGCAAAGGCAGCCGGTATTCCAATGCTTACAAGAGCCGAGCTTCTCGGACAGATTATGGACAATTACGATTATTCTATCGCTGTAGCCGGCACACACGGCAAGACTACCACCACATCCATGATCAGCGAGATTCTTCTCGCCGCCCAGACAGATCCTACCATTTCCGTAGGTGGTATTTTGTCATCTATCCACGGCAATCTGCGTGTGGGCGATTCAGAGTACTTCATCTCTGAGGCGTGTGAGTACACAAACAGCTTTTTGAATTTCAGACCACGCTACAGCATTATTTTAAATATTGAGGCTGAGCATCTGGATTTCTTCAAGGATATCAACGACATCAGACATTCCTTCCACGAGTATGCATCAAACACTCTCGCAGGCGGCGCTACCATCATCAATGGTGAGATTGACCGCTATGAGGAGATTGTCGCAGGGCTTCCTCAGAAGATTATCACCTATGGCTTTGATTCAAAATATGATTTCTATCCGGAAAATATAACCTATGACGATAAAGCTTGTGCATCTTTTACAGCTATGAGACAGGGTAGTCCACTTTTCGACGTAAAACTCTCTGTTCCGGGCGCTCACAATGTAAGCAATGCGCTCGCAGCCATAGCTTTATCCACCACACTCGGTCTTAATGAGGAGTCTATCCTCACAGGCCTTGACAAATTTGGCGGTGCTGACAGACGTTTCCAGTACAAGGGCAAGGTAAACGGCGTCACAATCATTGATGACTACGCTCACCATCCAACCGAGATCCGCGCAACACTGACAGCTGCACAAAAATATCCACATGACAGGCTTGTCCTTTGTTTCCAGCCACACACCTATTCCAGAACCAAGGCATTCTTAAATGATTTTGCCGATGTTCTTTCAATGGCAGATGTTGTGGTGCTTGCTGATATCTATGCTGCGCGTGAGCAGAACACATATGGTATCTCATCTAAGGATATCCTGGATTTATTGCTCGAAAAAGGTGTGAATGCGCACTATTTCCCATCATTTGAGGAAATCGAGAAATTTTTATCAGAAAATTGTGTAAACGGTGACCTGTTGATAACAATGGGTGCCGGAAATGTAGTAGAAATCGGCGAAGACCTGCTTAAGAAATAAGTTATCCACGTTATCCACATACAAAATGTTAACAACTCTCATTTTGTGTGTGGATTTTTTAAATAATTTTCAACAGCTTATATACCCTGTGATACATTGATTTTTCAATTATTTTACACAGTTATCCACGTTATCCACATTTTTTTGTGGACTCGGAAAGCCCGAGTTTACAAGGCTTGTAGCACTTTTACCATCTTCACACGGTTAAAATATTGTGCTATAATTGCTCACAGGTTAAGCGAAAGAGAGTTTTTTATATGACAGCGATAAACATTAGCAGTGACATAGCAACATCATTCACTACTGTGTCAGATATTTTTATAGATCAATACATGCCAAAGGCAAACGGTGAGTTTGTCAAGGTATACCTTTATCTGCTCCGTGCAACAGGCTCCGGGGCAGGCATAGCAACTATTTCAGAGATTGCCGATCATTTCAGCAATACTGAAGCCGACATCATACGTGCCCTCAATTACTGGTCCTCTGAGGGCATTTTGCAGGTGCAAACCGGCGCTGATGGTCAGATTATTGGAATCAACCTCTGCAGTCTTTCTGTATCCGGTATGCAGGCTGCTCAGAGTAATATACAAAGCGCTGTGGCTGATAATGCCGCGCAGAATAATTTGCAAAACAGCGTAGTTAATAATGCTGCACAGAATAATTTGCAAAACAGCGTGGTTAATAATGCTGCACAGAATATTTCTACCGCGAATATTCGGATGCAGGATTCTGTTGTTGAAAAGCTTAAGAGCCAGACTACTGACAAGCCTGCTTCTTCACAGAAGGAATACACACTTGATGAGATTAAGGAGTTTAGAAAGAATCCTGACATTTCAGAGCTTTTCTTTATTATAGAGACATATCTGAAGCATACGCTCTCATCCACAGACACCAATATGGTGCTCTACTGGCTGGACGAGCTCCATTTTTCTACCGACCTGGTGGAATATCTCGTGGAGTACTGCATTACCAAGGGCCATTCAAGCCTTCGTTACATGAACAAGGTCGCTCTCGGCTGGGCCGATGCCGGCATAAAGACCGTAGACCAGGCAAAGGACGATGCAGCCGCTCACTCACAGATTTACTATTCTGTAATGAAGGCTCTAGGCATCACAGGCCGCAATCTGGTTGACTCTGAGGTGTCACTCATCAACAAATGGGTCGGCGAATACGGTTTCGATATAGAGCTTGTAAAAGCCGCCTGCAGTAAAACTATTTCAGCTATCCAGAAGCCAAGCTTCGAGTACACAGACTCGATACTCGCGAACTGGAAGAAAAAGGATGTACATACATTAAAGGATGTTGAAGTGCTTGATGCCAACTTCGCCAAGGCCAATAAAGCCTCTGCTACAGGCTCATCACAAGGCACAAATGCTGCAAACGGTTCCTCAAAACCAAAAAACAATAATTCAAGTTCCAAGAATAAATTTAACAACTTCAATCAGCGAAACAATGATTACGACAAGCTGGAGAAGCTGTTTCTGAATTCTACGGTATGATTTAAGCTACATGATTTCAATTATATGATTTAAACTGTATGATTTCTGTTGCGTGATTTAGTTATATGATTTTTCAAGTTAGATTTACACATCCCAAGGAGGATATATGGCACTTACCAATGCTCAATATGATGAGATAATGCGAGGCTACGACAAACGCCAGCTTCAGAACAAATACATACATGACAAGCGTATTGAGGAAGCCTATCGCAAGGCGCCCCGCCTCAGGGAAATTGACTCAGAGATTGCATCCGCATCTGTTAGGCAGGCGTACAGGCTTATGGATGGTGATGAGAATGCTCTCGCCGCTTTACGCCTTGCAATCGAGGACTATAAGGAGGAGCGTGCTGCACTACTATCCACACTCGGATATCCGCTTGATTATTTTGACCCTATTTACACCTGTCCAGATTGCCATGATACCGGGTATATAGATGGTCAGAAATGTCATTGTTTCAAGCAGGCTATTATCAATACCGTTTATTCACAGTCCAATATCAGGGAAATTTTATCAAGAGAGAATTTTTCCACGCTCTCATTCGATTATTACTCAGATGAGCAGAAAAATCCTGCGACAGGGCTGTCTGCTCTTGCCACAGCAAAGCTTGCAGTGACGAACTGTCATGAATTTATAGACAATTTTGAAAACAAACCTAAAAATATATTTTTCTACGGTAATACCGGTGTCGGAAAGACTTTTTTATCTAATTGCATTGCAAAAGAGCTTTTAGATGCAGGTTACTCCGTAATTTACTTTACAGCATTCCAATTATTTGATATATTAAGCAAAGGTGTGTTTGAAAAGGATGCAGATGCCATCGCAGCGCACCAGAATATATTCGACTGTGATTTACTTATCATAGACGATCTCGGAACCGAGCTTTCCAACTCATTTACCACATCACAGCTTTTCCTTTGTGTAAATGAGCGTATACTGCGACAGAAATCTACTATTATTTCCACTAATCTGAATCTGGAGCAGATAGCAGAGATTTACTCCGAGAGAACACTTTCAAGAATTTCAAGCAATTATAGTTTTATCAAGCTCTTCGGAGATGACATACGAATTAAAAAGCGTCTTTCCAAATAGCGCTTTTTATATATATTTAGTTTATTTATTATATGATTATATGGAGGAATAACAATGCCAAACGATGAGAGAATTTTGGAGACTATGCCAACCGGTACACTTGGACTTGTTGCAACCGACAGTTGTATAGGTCTTGCCCAGAAGGTAGATGCATACTTACAGGGCTGGAGAGAGCACAGAGAGCACCAGCATGCTAACGAGAGTGCTTTCAAGGACTACTACAAAAACAGCTACATTATCAAGCCTTCTACACCTAGATTCGGTTCCGGCGAGGCTAAATGTGTTATCAACCAGTCAGTTCGTGGTTATGATCTGTACATCATGGTAGATGTAACCAACTACAGTCTTACCTACACAGTATGCGGTCAGACAAACCACATGTCACCTGATGACCACTACGCAGACTTAAAGCGTGTTATCGCTGCAGCCGGCGGAAAAGCAAGAAGAATCACAGTTATCATGCCTTTCCTTTATGAGAGCCGTCAGCACAGACGTACAGGCCGTGAGTCTCTTGACTGTCCATTGGCTCTTCAGGAGCTTATCAACATGGGTGTAGACAATATCATCACCTTCGATGCTCATGACCCTCGTGTGGTAAATGCTATTCCTCTGAACGGCTTTGAGAATGTAATGCCTTCTTACCAGTTCATTAAGGGCATCTTAAAGAACGTAAAGGATATCACTATTGATGCTGACCATCTTATGATTATCTCTCCTGATGAGGGCGCTACAAACCGTGCTATCTACCTTGCAAACGTACTCGGAGTAGACATGGGTATGTTCTACAAGCGTCGTGATTACAGCCGTATCGTTGACGGACGTAACCCTATCGTAGCTCATGAGTTCCTCGGAACAAATGTGGAGGGTAAGGATGTTCTTATCATCGATGATATGATTTCTTCAGGCGAAAGTATGATTGATACAGCAAGAGAGCTCAAGAAGCGTAAAGCTAACAGAATCTTTGTTGTTTCTACATTCGGTCTCTTTACAAACGGCTTTGCTTCATTTGACAAGGCTTACGAGGATGGTCTCATCTACAGAGTAGTTACAACAAACCTTATCTACCAGTCACCGGAGCTTCTCTCTAAGGAGTACTATATCAGCTGTGACATGAGCAAATACATCGCATACCTCATTGATACATTAAACCACGACTGTTCTATCAGTGATCTTCTCTCACCATATGACAGAATCAAGAAGTGTGTTCAGAAGTACAATGACGAGCAGGCTGCAGCAAAGAATAAATAATTAAGCGCATTTATAAAAAGCCGTGTGAAATTAATATATACCCCTCTTACTGGATATCCAGTGAAAGGGGTATTTTTATGCGTTACAGTTACGAATTCAAACCAAAGGCAGTCGAACTATACATGCAAATAAGACGCATCAGTTTTTCTCAAAGTTTAGAATAATTATCTTAGTAATATAAAAAACCAGAGAAGTGAGTGTCATCCACTCAAATCTCTGGTTTTATTTAGTCTAAGATTTATACCGATCAAATATTAAACTAACTCAAGGAGAACCTCTAAAGCTCCGTCACCTTTACGCTGTCCAATCTTAACGATTCTTGTGTAACCACCGTTACGATCAGCATACTTAGGAGCGATCTCATCGAATAACTTGTTTGTTACATCGATAGTCTTTGTTCCCTTCTTTGTGCCGTCAGACTCTTTAGCTGTGTAAAGAACCTTGAGCATCTGTCTTCTGGCATGAAGACGTGAAGCAGAATCCTTCTTGATCTTCTTCTCTACTTCGTCATAAACAGTAACTTTCTTTCCGTCTACAACCTCTTTTACTCTCTTGCCATCTTTGTCCTTGCGGGCAACCTTAGCTGTTACAGTAACCTCCTCGAAGTTGTCTTTCTCTTTTACTGCTAATGCGATAAGACCCTCAGCGATCTTACGAACCTCTTTAGCCTTAGCCTCTGTAGTAACGATCTTTCCGTTAACAAGAAGCTGTGTAACCTGACCTCTGAGTAAAGCCTTTCTCTGGCTTGATGTTCTGCTTAACTTACGATATTTTGCCATTTTAATTTCCTCCATTTGTGGGACATCCGGTCACGCTCTTCGGTCTTACTGCCAGACATCGTATCTTGTTGTGATAAAGCTTTGCCTTATTTCAAAAAGCAAATGCTCAAATCAGTTGCCACTCATGTATCAGACACGGTCACGCTCTTTGGTCTTACTGGCCCTGCCGCTATGAGTTTTGTCACACATAAACATAAATATGATATTTAAAATTTATATATGACCAATTTATTTAGAAGAATCAGTGCAAGGATTATTCGAATGAATTATTCCTCAGTCTGATTTAACTCTAAACCTAATTCTTTTAATTTTGCTAAAACTTCCTCTAAAGACTTGCGACCAAGGTTACGAACCTTCATCATGTCCTCAGGTGTTCTATTGATAAGCTCTGCAACAGTGTTGATTCCTGCACGCTTTAAGCAGTTGTATGAACGGACTGAAAGCTCAAGCTCATCGATGTTCATCTCAAGAACCTTCTCCTGAGCATCGTTTTCCTTCTCGACCATAACGTCAACCTGCTGTGCTGCCTCTGAAAGATCGATGAACAGATTTAAGTGCTCACTTAACACCTTAGCTGCAAGGCTGACTGCCTCGTCCGGCTCCAATGTACCATTTGTAAATACATCTAATGTAAGCTTATCGTAATCTGTAACCTGACCTACACGGGTATTCTCTACAGTAAGGTTAACACGCTCAACAGGAGTGTAGATTGAATCTACAGCAAGAACTCCGATTGGTGTATCCTCGTTCTTGTTCTTCTCTGCTCCGACATAACCTTTGCCGTTTGTGATTGTAAGCTCCATGTAAAGCTTAGAATCTGCACCACCATTCAAGTGTGCAATCTCTAACTCAGGATTCAAAATCTCGATATCTGAATCAACCTGAATATCGGCTGCTGTAACAACGCCTTCACCTTCGAATTCGATATATGCAACCTTTGGTTCATTTGTAGAACTATTATTGCGAATTGCAAGGTTCTTGATATTCATGATGATTTCTGTAACATCTTCCTTAACACCAGGAATAGAGCTGAATTCATGTAAAACACCATCAATCTTGACCTGACTTACTGCAGCGCCCGGTAAAGAAGAAAGCATGATACGTCTTAAAGAGTTTCCAAGTGTTGTACCGTAACCTCTCTCTAATGGCTCTACAACAAATCTGCCATATGTCTTGTCTTCTGAAATTTCTGCGATTTCAATTTTTGGTTTTTCAAAATCGAACACTTCAAATTCCCTCCTTCTCGGGTATCGTTGTTATATGTTATCAAAGAGTGGATAAGCCGGGAAATAAATCCCCGGCAAATCAACCTAATTTTACTTAGAATATAACTCGACGATGAGCATCTCATCTACAGGAACATCAATCTGCTCACGTGTAGGTAAGTCTTTTACAGTTCCCTGTAATTTCTCAGCATCTACGTCTAACCACTCCGGAACGATTCTTCCGCCAGCTACCTCGACGATATCTTTCATTCTCTGAGTATTCTTTTTGCTCTCTTTAATTTCGATAACATCGCCAGCCTTTACAAGGTATGAAGGGATGTTAACAACTTTTCCGTTTACTGTAACGAACTTGTGATCAACGATCTGTCTAGCTTCTTTTCTTGTTCTTGCGAAACCAAGACGGAAGATTACGTTGTCAATTCTTGACTCAAGGATTGTCATAAGGTTAAGACCTGTTAATCCTTTCATCTGATCTGCTTTCTTGTAGTAGTTACAGAAAGGCTTCTCTAAAACACCATAGATGAATTTAGCTTTCTGCTTTTCTCTTAACTGAAGTCCGTACTCAGACACCTTTCTGTTTGCTCTTGTAAGGTTTCTTCTAGACTTCTTATCATATCCTAAATAACTTGGCTCTAAACCAAGTGATCTGCATCTCTTAAGTACAGGTACTTTATTAACTGCCATTTTAATCTATACCTCCTGATTAGACTCTTCTACGTTTTGGTGGACGACATCCATTGTGAGGTACCGGAGTAACGTCTCTGATTGATGTAACCTCAAGACCACATGCTGAAAGGGCACGAATAGCTGCCTCTCTTCCTGAACCTGGTCCCTTAACGAATACGTCAACTGTCTTTAATCCATGGATTAAAGCTGCCTTTGTAGCTGTTTCTGCTGCCATCTGTGCAGCATATGGAGTAGATTTCTTTGAACCTCTAAATCCAAGACCACCGGCACTTGCCCATGATAAAGCATTTCCTTCAGCATCTGTTAAAGTAACGATTGTGTTATTG
>ERZ827450.3155-NODE-3155-length-11749-cov-2.745083_pt1 | contig 11749 bp, 7 predicted proteins | sample MGYA00519773_ERZ827450 | MGnify/ENA primary metagenome ERZ827450 (study PRJEB31778, sample SAMEA3449306) | human gut metagenome | biome: human gut; feature: human-associated habitat; material: faeces | place: United Kingdom | collected 2010/2012 ...
AAACTTGCAGTATATGCAGTTTCAAGTTCCTCTTTTACGGCTGAGAGCGCCCGGCCGATAATCCGGAAAGAACGAGAGTGCCGTATCAGTTTGAAAATGATAAAAATATAAGGCAGGATGATGACATGCACCACTTCCGTATCCCAATATATATAGGTAAGGATACAAGGTAGCACAGCTACGAAATCTACAAATCCATAGAAAGAGAATGTGTATTTCAGACGTGCTTTCACAGCCTTTCTGCCGGGATAAAGTGCCGGTGCAGATAAGATACGGGCTATGTACTCCACTAAAAATACGAAAGAGGATACATAGGTCACTCCGAATAGAGGTAACCTGTATGCGGCCATTTCCTCATACGAACTTCCGATGATTGCTGCAATGGAGATAAGGATAAAGAAAAGTACGAAATAATGTACATACTTTCTCCCTAAAAATCGCTGTATCAATATATAGAGTTTCATTACGGATAAATTTGTATGCGGGCTTTGCACAGTCGTTTTTTAGTTTAATAATTTTATTGTACGGTACATGGTTCTGCCTAATGTTTTCAACCAAAAAAACAAAACCTTGTCCGAATGCAGAAACGAAGGTAGCAATATATTTATTGTTTGGAAAATAAAAAATGGTATAAAAAACATTCATCGACTGCTAATCGGAAAAAGTGAATACTTTTGCTGAAAATATCAATATTAATCTTACTGTATACAGCTAAAAAAGAACAAAAAGAGCAATGTTAACTGTACGAGAATTTGGACTACGGACGGAAATCCATACCTTTGTTCCCATAATTCTATTTTGTAAATGATAATGAAAAAAGTAATTTGTTTATTGTCGCTATTGGCATGTTTATTTCCGGTTACCGGCATGGCGCAAGGCTTGCATTTCGGCTTGAAAGCAGGTGTGCTTGGCAACAAGGCGGATATTCACGGAATGAGTAGTCAGATCAAGGAAGAGAATCAGACCGGTTTTCAGGTAGGTCCCATGTTGCAATATCAGACCGGTTTTTATGGTCTTGCTCTTGACTTTTCCTTATTGTATGTGCAGCGCGGTGTGAAACTTACCAATACTGCCAACGGTGCAAGTACCGATGTAAAAACGCAAAGTATTGACATCCCTATTGAGCTGAAATGGGAGATGGGCATATCAGACAATTTTGACCTGTTCCTGGGGGTGGGACCCTCTTTTTCTTTTTTGGTAGATGAGGATAATTGGGGGCGTAAGCTTGCCCATATAGCTGTAGATGTCATAGACAAAGATCTCTCATCCATGGGTTGGCGTTCCACTGAGGTCGGTATCAATCTTGGCGGCGGTGTTAAGATTGTAAATCACCTGATGTTGAGCTGTTACTATAATATCGGTCTGACGCAATCTGCCAAACATCATATCGGCGGAAACAAGCACGATGCCATAGACCAGATATTTGACGGTGATGTATTTGAATCCAAAAACAGGTATTGGCAGTTATCCCTTTCTTATGTGTTTTAGTTGAAGATACGTGGTATGGATGGGGCTGTCTCCTTTTTATTGCTTATCTTTGCGGCCGCATTTATTGATAGACACAGATTGTCTGAAATTATTAGATTATGAAACAGAAACGGATACCGTTGGTAGGGGAGCAATACCTTGTTCCTTTTATATTGATTACTTCTCTCTTTTTCCTATGGGGATTTGCACATGCCATTTTGGATGTGCTGAATAAGCATTTTCAGGAACTGCTGGATATAACAAAGGCGCATTCGGCTTTTATCCAGGCGATGATGTATATGGGCTATTTCGTAATGGCTGTTCCTGCGGGATTATTCATAAGCCGTTTCGGGTATCGCAGGGGAGTGGTTTTCGGGTTGCTGCTGTACGGTATCGGTTCGTTGCTGTTTATTCCCGGGCAATACTATCTGTCATTCAATATGTTCTTGTTTGCCCTTTTTGTCATCGGTTGTGGATTGACATTCCTTGAAACGGCTGCCAATCCTTATGCAACGGAATTGGGGGCGAAGGAAACGGCAGCCAGCCGCCTGAATTTTGCACAGTCCTTCAATGGTCTGGGATGTATTTGCGCTCCTGTGCTGGCAGGTCTGCTTTTGTTTTCGGAAGATGGGAGCGGCAGTGCGGGTAATGTGGCTCTGCCTTATGTAGGCATGGGGATAGTGGTGCTGCTGGTAGCGTTGGTTTTCTCGAAGATTAAGTTACCCGAAATAGAGCATAGGGCAGAGGTGGATGAAGCCGGGCATGAAATAGGGCTGTGGTCGCATAAACTCTTTATCTTTGGTTTGCTGGCTCTGTTTGCTTACGAAATAGGGGAAATCTCCATTAATAGTTTTTTCATTAATTATGTAGTGGAACAGGGGTGGATGAATGCCCGTGAAGCCTCATTGGTACTTTCATTCGGCGGATTGGGATTATTTATGCTGGGACGTTTTGCTGGCAGTTGGATTATGGGGCGTGTACGTGCGGAGAAAATGTTGCTGGTCTGCGCTACGGGAACGGTGGTGACTACTCTTGTGGTGTTGCTTGATGTGGGCATGGTGTCGCTGGTTGCACTGCTCTGCGGATATGCTTTTGAGGCTATTATGTTTCCTACTATTTTCGCTCTTTCTCTAAGAGGGTTGGGCAACCATACCAAGCGCGCTTCCTCTTTCCTGATGATGTCTCCGGTAGGCGGGGTGGTAGGTCCGCTGTTGATGGGGCTTGTGGCGGATTATACAACAATGGTGATGGCGTTTATCGTACCTTTGGCTGCCTATTGCGTAATATGGTGTTATGCACGCAAAATGCTGTCTGTTGTAAGAAAGGCACAATAAAGAGGTTGCCGATATAGGATATATTAAAAAAAGAGTTGCAATATAGGGAACTGTCCCGTTATTGCAACTCTTTTATCTTTTACGCAAAGATGTGTATGTTACTTTATCTTATTCAAGTTTTCCTGTGCCTTTTCCGGTTCTATGGTCAAAGCTTTGGTGAACCATTCCTTTGCTATTTCACTGTCGCCCGACAGCCATGCCAGCACGCCCAGGTTGTTCCATGCACGAGGATCGTCTTTTACCCTTTCTATGTATTGCTGCGCGCGGTCAAAGTCACCGTAAACGATGTTGGCAGAGGCAGCGTTGATATTTGCCACAATATCTGTGGGATAATTGGTAGCGGCTATTTCGTACACTTCCCTGTATTCTTTCGTTCCCGGCCGGAAGTTCTTGGCTACGCCGTACATTTCCTGCAGATTCAGCATCTTGGGATTGGTGTAAATTAACGTTGCGGCTTCGGAGTTGCGTACTTCGCGTATTTCGTAATCTATGGCGATAGACAGACGACGCAGGCGGGGATAATATTCATTCATCATGGCACGGTAGGAAGCGCTGCCCAGTCCTGATTTCAGTCTGGCTTCACGTACATCGGGGTTGGTGTACTTATTGATTATTTCCAATGCTTTGTCCGCATAGTCGGGCTTGTCTTCCTCAAGCATCTTGACAAGGCTGTCCCAGTCTTCACCGGCTGATGTTACGTTCAGTATGCTGTCCGGGAAGTGATAGCTTCCTCTCAGGTAAAGAGCAAAAGAGTCGGCGCGTTTTGTTGCCACACGGTCGTTGGTCTTGGCAGAGCCGTCGGGTGAAGCATAGCCGCATATGTTGATGGCTTTGAAAGTAACCAAGTCGCCTTCGGTCAGCGGGTTCAGGGTTTCCTTCAGCTTTTGAAGCTCAGCGGAGTTGTTTTTGAAATCGGCTTTGAATTCCGTTCCGCCCGCTGCATATTCTATATACAGGGTGTTTTGTTCAGAGCGCACTTTCAACGGCTTTTCTGTCGGGGTGAGGTAGGATACCATGCTCATGCAGGGTTCGCAGATGGAACCTTTCTGCGGCAATGGTTCCTCTTCTACCACAACTACCGGTTCTATCACCTGAATCTCGGGTAAATCCAGCAGACAGTCTTTCCTGCCTTCCTGCAATATCCACATATCCGCCTGGCTCATCCATTCTTCGTAGGGGAGGCATACAGTATAGTTCACGAGGTTCCGGCGGTCGGCAGACTTGCCTTTAATAATGGTATAAGGCGCATTGTAATCGCCTTTCCTGGCAAGCTTACGGTCTTTGTGGCGCATCTTGAACTTGTTTTTACCGGTGACGACAACAGGCGGCAAGGTCTTGCAGTTCTTTCCCGCAAACAATACCGGAGTAAAGGCGTAAGACTGGGTACTGTTGACTTTTACGGCTTCCATATTAAACTTAAAGTCCAGGGTCAGCGTATCGTTTTCCAGAGTCAGTACCGGCTTGGTGACTTTTACCTCACCTGCCCATGCAGCCAATGGCAGCATGGCAAACAGCAGACAATATATCTTTTTCATATTCTTCTTGTTTTGGTTGATAAATTCAGAGTGATTGGGTTTCTACCGTTTTGTATTTACGCTTGTACTTCGGTCCGAAAGTGAAGTTGATACCCAGATTTACGTTGACGGCAGCACGGCTGATAGGAGCGTAGTAGGCCGGTTCGTATTTACACATGGGAACATCTGCACCGATGAAGAAGTTGAAACCTCGCGGGTGAAAATTCAGCATGATGCCGGCATCGGAGCCGAAGTTGGATAAGGCGTAGTTTACCGATGCTTCAAACCAGGAGAGAGGGGCAACATTTGCCGAAACGCGTGCTTCCGTCCATGAGTGCTTGCCTTGCATGCGGGTGGTGGAGAGGAAGCCGAAGCTCAGACGGTCGTAAGCGGGTAGGGTATATTGAGCGCCCAGGTGCAGGGTGGCTGCGAGGGCGGTGGTACGCTTTAATCCTTCTCCCGCTTTATCAAACTTTGCCAGATCTGCCAGGTCATCTACCAATTCGTCCACTTGGGTGTCCAGTTTCTTGTTGTTGTCGGTTCCGTCGTCTTTCACGGAGATGTCACTAAAACCGTCGAACGTGAAGTCTTTGCTCATTGTTCCTTTGGTGGTGTTTTTCCATGAAATGAAACCGAGGTCGAGCAAGGAGGCGGAGAATGTCCATTCGTCATTCAGTTTGTAGGTCGCTCCCAAATCAATAGCCATACCGAAACCTGTGGGGCCGAGGTTGTCCGTATCGAAATCGATGTCATCGTATGAAATCTGTCCGTCGGTTCCGTCTTTCAGTATCGGGGTTCTGTCTCCGTTGGCGTCCAGGATATAGTCGTCTTCCTGATAGTTGCCGGTTTCGCCTTTGGTGGGCACGATGAGGCCTTTGGCAGACATGTAAAGCTCGGCATTTTTCGGGGTGATGGTCCATTGGTCCTGAGAGGCGAGAATGTTCAGTTCGTCAATGTGCATGGTTGCTTTTGCCAGTCCCACGAGCGCTTTTACTTTGGCGCCTACCGTGAGGCGTTCGTTGATTTCGCGTGAGTGACCGAAAGCAATTTCCGCATAGTTGGTAGATACGATGTTCACGTTCTTCACGTTGTAGCTGCTTCCCGTTTCGCTGGCTACCCCGTTTTTCATGAACTTGAAAAGTTCATCGGGCATGAAAACGTTGGTATTGGACTTTACGGAGATGCCGAGTGTGTTAAAACCGCCCCAGGCGTGGAAGCCTAAGGAAAGAATCGATTCGTCTACGTTGACACCTACTTTCAGCCTTTTGGGCAATCCTTTCAGGAATTCGGCGCTGCTCACTTCCTCGTTCATAAAGGTGGTGAGGTCGCCGTTGGCTTTCTTGAAGATAAAGTCGCCTACGCCGCCTGTGGATTGCGCGCCGATTGTAAGATTGCCCAAGCCGGGAAAACTGACGTAGCCGCGTTCGCCCATAAAGGCGGGGTTTAGTTCGTGACGGTAGGTACTTCCTTCCAGAAAATAGGTTGAACGGCTGTTCTGTGTCTGTGCCATTGCGTCACTGATTGCAAGTGTCGCTACGGCTCCGGACAGTATAATCGCTAAAACATTTGTTTTCATTCGTTTTGTTATATATGATTGTTGAATCTTTTGTCTGTATCGCATGAAATAATATCTGTTAGTTCAAATCGACTTTGATACCGTTGGGAATTTTTAGTTTCATGTCTTTAAGCTGCATCCATTGTGTGCTTAGCAACTGAACATCGGTGGCTTGTCCGGGCACAGCTGTTATCTTCAGCTTCAGGCCGTCCAGCTTGCTGATGGCGCCTTCCGCTGTTTCGTTCAAGTTGACATTGAGCGCGCTTGAAACTTCGGTCTTGCCGTCTTTGCTTTCCGTGATGGTTCCCTCTACGGTTACGTCGATGTCTTTTATCACGTTTCCGTTGGCATCCAGTGCGCTTACGTTGTCGTTCTTGATTTCCATTGCCAAAGGAATGGTGTTGACGGCATTTATGGAAAGAACGGCTTTTTTGATATCTACATCTTCAAGGTCGAGGTCGAAGTTATCGAGTGTTTCTTCATACACGATTTTCAGGTTGCTGCCGAAGCTCAGGGGGATGTCGATGTCGTATGCGCTGTTCAGCGTGTAGTCCTGTCCTAAATTGACGGTGTAATACTGTTCTGTCTTTACGGCCGGCTTTAGCTCAACGTTGATGTGGTCGGGTATCGTTTCGATAATATCATTCAGATTGGGTACGACAACTTTGGTTGCATTTGCCTCAACCACCGTTTGCTCATCACGTACTATTGAAATTGTCTGTTGCTTGTCTCCGCTGGGTTTTAATGTGATGGATGCACCACCGTTACCGCTTCCTATTTTTACGATTTTGGTTACTTTACCGTCTTTATATCCGGTCAGGACACCATCCATTTCTACATCCGTATTCAGTGGATTGTTGGCATTGAATGAGAACACAGGATTGGTGATGTCCAGTCTTATTTCATCGTCTTGCAGGAAGTCGGGCAGATTGTTCAGTTCCACTTCGGTAGGCTTCACGTCGATGTCAGGCTGGATGGTGCCGTAAACTTCGCTTACAGCCATTTCTGCAAGGGTGACTGTGGGGGTGATACTTAAAGAACCGCTACCTTGGGCGCCATATACAATGCCATTGGTTTTTATTGTTATCTTTTCTTCTTCTATTTTAAGAATCCGGTCACCATTCTCTTCTTTAATTTTATTCCCGTCACCGTATTTCTCTCCAAATGAGTATTTAGCTATAGACAGGCTTTTTGTAAAAGTAGGATTGTTCTTATAGATTATTTCATTGGTAATAGTAAGAGTTTGACCATTCAGCCCGCTTTGTCCTCCTTCGAATTTTATAAAGTCGGGGAATGTAATTGTCATGTTACCAATAGTAACACGATCATACATTATGGTATTGGTTGTTTCAATCTTAAAGCTGAGGGTTAGTTTTGTGGGTGTGTCAGCTGTTAAAGAGCCGATTTCTATCACAGCTTTATCAATTCCATGTGCTTGGGCTTCTATAACATCTTCAGTTCCTATATTCTCAAACAGAACTTCATGTTTGATATCGTACTCCTGGTTATTGAGTACTTTAATCGGTTCTATTGGATTCAGCGATTCTTCAACCGTAACCAGCTTTACCGACGTATTCGTCTCATCAATATTATCCTTTTTCAGCAGATGATATTCTCCATCCACAATCTGCAAATCATCCCCCTCGTCCAGTTCGATGATTTTATCCAATGTTATCTTCTCCGTATATCCCACGGGAATTGCCAGATGTTCGCCACCTGCACTGATTGTCATGTCGATGTCCTTGTTCAGGTCATAACTGTTATCGATGCACGATGTGGTTATTCCGAACGATGTCAGTAATAGGGCCGCAGCTATAAGCGGTCTTTTCTTTGTGTTTAGCATCATAATTTTACTGTTTATAATTGTTTTGTTGTTTACTTATGTATTCAATATTATGGAAAAACGGAATAGATTAAAAGAATTTCGGGCTACTTTTAAAAGCTGTGCAAATGTATAAATTTTATTTAATTAATAATACCTTAATCGTTAAAAATGCAAGAATATGGGTGAAATAAGATTGTTTAATCCTTTCTGATACACAACTGTTTTATTGAAAATAGTTTATAGTTTAAAATGCTGAAACATTCGGCCGTATACTGAATGCCTTTCAGTCGTATACTCATCCTATTTCGGTCGTATACTTAAATAGGTTCAGTCGTATACTGAATGTATTTCAATCGTATAGTGAATGGCTTTCAGTTATGCCTTTATCCTTTGAATTAAATAAAACCTTATGAACCGTATTTCTGTTTTTGCAATTATTTTTACTCTGTTTATCCCTTGGGGGTCTTATGCGCAATATGCTTCTTCGTCTAAAACTCCGAAGAAAGCAGGCGATTTGATAGAATCCACTTCCTACAATGACCATAAGCGGGGAGCTCCCCGTATGTTGCAATACTTGCCGTCCGGTGAAGAGTTTGTCTGCGTCAACGGCAAGAACCGCTACACACGTGCTTTGTATGGCGGACATACGGCATGGCGCCTGGAAACCGGCGACCGTCCGATATTTGCCACGTATGTCAAGAACGACTGCCGTAATATCCGTTTTCGCTTGCATCTGCCGGACGGTACGGTTACACCGTTGGAAGAAACCGATTGGTGTGAGGCGCGTTATAATCCGGGTACGCGTACGTATGCCTTGAAAGACAAGGCATGGGGAGAAAATTGCAGCCTGAAAGTTTCCGTATTGGCAAGTCTTACGGAAGAGATGGCCGTTTGGGAGCTTTCCGGTGAGTTGCCTGCCGGCTGCGAGCTGGAAGTGTTGAATTCGCCTATCCGCCGGAAGAAGCTTTCCCGTAGCGGAGATATGGGGGCAGACCCGCCGGGATGTTTTGAGCCGGCAGAAGACGGCACAGTGCTGCAAACACTGAAATGCCGCTTTCCGGCCGACGGGCATTTGTATGTGGGTATTTCCGGTAATGAACTGAAGGAAATGCGGGATGGCGGTGTACAGTATCTTGCCCTTCAAAAGGCTTGCCGTGAACTGGCCGGACGCATCAGAATCACTACTCCCGATCCTTATTTCAATACGCTTGGCGGTGCACTTGCTGTTGCTGCCGACGGTATCTGGGGGGAAGAGGGCGTGTGGCTGCATGGAACTGTCGGCTGGCGTATGCCGTTGAGCGGCTGGCGTGCCGCATACGTAGGCGATGTGTTGGGCTGGCACGACCGTGCACGCACTCATTTTGACAACTATGCTGCCAGTCAGGTGACCGAAGTTCCCAATACGATTTCGCATCCGGCACAGGATTCTGCCCTTGCGCTTGCACGTTCGGCCAAGATATGGGGAACGCCGCAATACAGCAATGGATATATCTGCCGCAATCCTCGCCGTAACAATCAGATGCACCATTATGACATGAACCTCTGTTACATAGACGAACTGTTGTGGCACTTCAACTGGACGGGCGACCTTGAGTATGCCCGTCGCATGTGGCCGTTGCTGACACTGCATCTTGCTTGGGAAAAACGCAACTTCGACCCGGACAACGACGGCTTGTACGATGCCTACGCCTGCATTTGGGCAAGCGATGCGCTGTATTATAACAGTGGCGCCGTTACGCACAGCTCTGCCTATAACTATCGCGGCAATAAACTGGCTGCACTGATTGCTGAGAAGATAGGCGAAGACCCCACACCCTATCGGGAAGAGGCCGATAAGATATTGAAAGCGCTCAACACCCGTCTCTGGTTGCCGGAGAGAGGACATTGGGCGGAATTCCAAGATTTCATGGGCCATCGCCGTCTGCATGAAGATGCTGCCGTATGGACCATCTATCACGCTCTCGACAGCGATGTGGCCGATCCGTTTCAGGCATATCTTGCCACAAGTTACATAGACCGTGAAATTCCTCATATTCCTGTCGTGACTTCGGATGATGTGCTTGCCGCCGATGCTGCTTTGCCTGTCAATGCAGGCCCGTACGCTCATTGGCAGGAACAGTTGAAGGCAGCGGGTGCTGCCGTCAATGCCGGAAAGTATGCCACTGTGGCCACTACCGACTGGATGCCGTATTCATGGAGCATTAACAATGTAGCCTTTGCCGAAGTGATGCACACGTCGCTCGCTTATTTTCAGGCAGGACGTAGAGAGGCAGGTTTCAAATTGCTGAAAAGTTCTGTTCTGGACGGCATGTATCTGGGCGATAGTCCGGGCAATTTCGGGCAGATAAGTTTCTATGATGCTGCCCGGGGCGAATGTTACCGCGACTTCGGCGACCCTATCGGAGTGGCTTCCCGCGCATTGATTCAGGGGCTTTACGGAATCTTGCCCGATGCTTTGAACGGTCGTCTGCTGATAAAACCCGGTTTCCCGGAAGAGTGGGAGTATGCTTCACTGCATACGCCGGATATCGACTTTGACTTTAAAGCGGGCGAAGCGGCTACCGGTAAGTATTCTTCCCGCGACTGTTCGCTTTATACCGCTACACACCGTTTGCCTGCCGTACGGAATCTGGAATTGCAATTCCCTGCACGTCGTTCGGCTGTGGCGCGTTTGATGGTAAACGGCCAGAATGCAGCGTGGAGACTGGTTGAAAATTCAGTTGGACGGCCCATGCTTTCCGTTTCCGTTCCTGCTGCTTCCGGTGAGGAGGTAACAATCAATGTCGCTTGGGAAGGAGAGTTGCTTGAAGCTCCTGCTTCTGTCGATGCTTATCCTGCAACTCGCGTCCGTAAGGCGGGACCCGTCAGTTTCATTGCTATGGAACAGGGACAGATGAAATGGTGGGCGCCGGTAGAGCACCCGGTATCCAATAGGGGTAAGAAACCTGTTCCGGCAGGTGATTTTAAAGCAGTCGATTCAGCCCGATGCACTCCAGTCGATATGCAGAAAGTGTTCAATGCGAATGTAACGGATATTTTCCGCAATGAATACCTGTCGCCGCGTTCTCCGTACACCACGTTGCAGTTGCCCAAACAGGGAATAGGCGAGTGGTGTCATCCGCTGAAGACAGCAGATATAGATGATTCGGGTTTGCGTGCCGCTGTGCGTAAAGGCTTATTGGAGACAAAACTCGGGATACCTTTCCGTACTCCTGCCGAAGGGCATAACATAGCTTTCACCTCTCTTTGGGACAATTATCCGGACAGTCTGCAAATTCCCCTGCAAGGCAAGGCTTCCCGTGCCTATTTACTAATGGCAGGCAGTACTAACCACATGCAGTGCCATATCGACAATGGCGTAATCCGTGTGTATTATGAAGACGGTACTTGCGACACCTTGTCTTTGGTAAATCCGGACAACTGGCCACCCATCGAACAGATATTCTTTGAAGATGGAAAGTCTTTTAACCGTCATGCACCGTCTCTCTATCGCCTGCGTCTGAAGACCGGTGAACTGAGCAATAATTTCGGTGAGGAACTTGGCTTTACCGGCGTGTCTCGCGAGGTGGACGGTGGTGCCGCCGTACTGTTGGAAATGTCGTTGAATGCAGGGAAAAAGCTTTCGCATCTTGTACTGGAGACGCTCTCCAATGAGGTGGTGATAGGAATAATGGGCATTACGCTTCAACGATGAAACCGTATTTTAAATAAAAGATTATGGAACATTTCAAGAGACTTGCCTTTTGCATGCTTTACCTCTTCACCTTTATCTGGCAGCTTAGTGCACAAGTTAAGAAGATTCCGCAGTGGGGAGCGGTTCGAGATAGTGTTGCAAGGTACTGCCAAAGGAACTTTATATCTGATGTTGCGGGTGATAATATAAATAAAAAGGGATATTCAGTAAATGTCCCTAAAAAATAAGATGGCATATGAAGATGATAGGACATGACCACTTCATATGCCATTCTTATTGCCATTTTTCGGTGCTTTCTCACATAATTCTATCCGACAGGACATGACGTTCCGGAAGAAGTCTGATGACCTCTTCTGATTC
>ERZ827450.3160-NODE-3160-length-11730-cov-7.439400_pt1 | contig 11730 bp, 8 predicted proteins | sample MGYA00519773_ERZ827450 | MGnify/ENA primary metagenome ERZ827450 (study PRJEB31778, sample SAMEA3449306) | human gut metagenome | biome: human gut; feature: human-associated habitat; material: faeces | place: United Kingdom | collected 2010/2012 ...
TGAAAAAGAATGTGCCAAGGCACATTCTCGCGCCGAGGCGCGGTTGCTTCGGCAATCATCTACCTCTGCGCCGAGTGCGCATCCCCGCGGAGCGTTTTTACTTCATAGGACACATTTTCCTATGAAGTAAAAAGGGGCTTCGACAGAAACACAGGTTTCTGCGAAGCTCCTTTTATGTAACCCATTTTTATCTTTGTGCCAAACGAGCCGCGAGCAGGACTTCCAGCCCTGCTCTGCGATCACAGCTAAATTGCTTAAAGCACAATTACAGCGGCATCAAATGCCTCCACTTTTCCGTCAAAAGCCTTTTCTGTAAGCAGATCCTGTTTTTGCGCATACTCCTTAAATTCCTTCGTATGATCGCTGCAATTGAAAATCAGGGCAATGGTTTCTTCCCCATTTTTTCTTATCAGAACGATTGTCTCATCTTCATCCCTTGTGATGGCTTCTGCCAATTCCCCTTCTACGATACAGGTATGTGCTTTTCGAACCTGCAGCAGTCGTTTATACCATTCAAACATCTCTTTATCTTGGTATTCTTCATCCCAGTACATGCCTCGTCTGCAGTCCGGATCATTTGCTCCAGGCATCGCATACTCATCCCCGTAATAAATCATAGGCATTCCCGGCAATAACAGTTGGAAGGCCGCTGCCAGATGCTGCTTTTTCTTATTGTCCTTACATAAATGTAAAAATCTTGCCGTATCATGGCTGTCGATCAGATTCCACATAAGAGGATAACATTTTTTGTGTAAGCGTCCTTTCAGGTATCCCAGATTCTGGACAAACTGGCTGACACTGATCTTTTCATCTGCAAGCAGATCTATCAGATTCAGATAAAAAGGATAATTCATGACCGTATCCCATTCATCTCCCTCCAGAAAATCTCCCGCATAATGCCAGATTTCCCCAATGATCAGCATATCCTTCTTTACTGCCTTGATTGCTCTTCGGAAACGTTTCCAGAAGAAATGACTGATTTCATCTCCTACATCCAGTCTCCATCCGTCAATGTCACATTCCCTGATCCAATAGCATGCAACGTCCGTAATGTAGTTTGCAACCTCTGGATTTTTCAGATTCAGCTTTGGCATTCCACCATAATACCCAAAACACAAGAAGTTCGGAATCTCTCCCCATTCGCCCTTCAGTGGCAATTCATCGATATAATACCAGTCCAGATATTTGGATTTTTCGCCCTTTTCCAGGATATCCTTAAATGCAAAAAACTCTTTTCCGGTATGGTTAAACACCGCATCCATAACCACCTTCATCCCGCGGTCATGTGCTTTTTGTACCAGCTCCTTAAGATCCTCCTTTGTTCCAAAGGAAGGATCGATTTCATAATAATCAATGGTATCGTACTTATGGCAGGAATCCGATTTGAAGCTGGGCGTCATATATATAACATCAATTCCCAGATCCTGAATATGATCCAGATGATCGATAATTCCTCTGAGGTCACCATGCAGATCATCCATAGGCGTAATGGGTGCTTTATACCAAAGCTTTTTGTCTACCGGCTGTGATGCTGCAAAACGGGATGGAAAGATCTGATACACGACCTTATTTGCTGCCCAATCCGGGACCTCAAACATTTCTTCCTCCCGAAGGTTCTGCGGACAGTCAAACATTCTGTCTCTGTTTGTGATAGATTCCTTATCAAACTCATAGTTGCCGTAATATACCTTTTCTCCCTGCATATCCGTAAATTCAAAGAAATAGCGGAGACAGATCAGGTGCATCCGAACCTGTGCTTCATAATAATCATTAAACTGTGAAGTAGCAACCTTTTTCATCACGATGGTCTTTCGCGTATCCTCACGCTCCATTGGGATATACTTATCCTCATAGTGAAGGATGATCTCCTTCATATCATCTTTCTTTACCTGCACGCGTATTACAAATAAATCCTTCTCGATTGCATAACAGAATCTCTTATCCATATCATGAAAAATTGCGGAATATTCCATAGTATTTTTTCTCCTTCTGATGTATTCTTTTTCCGTTTTACAGAGACAAAATAAGTTCATGCATTACCGGTTTTACTTTGTTCAGATCGCCGCTTTCCGGACACTGAATGGCTACGATCAGTCCCTTCTTCGGCAACACCATCGTCAGCTGTCCATAGGCACCGTCTGCGCGGTAGGAATCCTCATACGGATTTCTCCAAAACTGGTAGCCATAACCACAAACCCAGATATCGTTTCCGGGATTCGGTGTTTCGATCTGCTTTGCGGTTGCTTCTTTGATCCATGCAGGATCTACCAGCTGCTGTCCTTTCCATTTTCCATCCATCAGATATACCTGACCGATCTTAAGCATATTGGAAAGCGTCATGAACATGCCGCCGCCACCGATCGGATGTCCCTGAGGACAGTTTTCCCAGATCGGAAAGCCCTGTCCGAGGGGTTCAAAAAAGCGCTCATACAGATACTCTGAAAGCCGTTTTCCCACTGCCTTTTCCACCATACGGCCTGCCAGAATGCTGTCTGCCGTTGAATAGACGAATTCGCTGCCCGGCTGTACCTTTACGGGTCTGCTCATCATATATTTGACGTAATCCGGCGCCCCGACACCTGCACGCCGGTTTGCGCCCATCAGATATGGTTCATGGAAACCGCTCGACATCATAAGAAGATGACGCAGACGAATTTCAAACAGCTCCGGCTGTGCATTTTCCGGAACCGCCTCCGGGAAAAACTCTGCCAGTCTGTCATCCAGTGACAGCTTACCATCGGCAATTGCCAGACCGACTGCTGTGCTCATATAGCTCTTTGTGTGAGAATAGATATTTCTCGCCTGATCCGGTGTAAAATGATGCTCCATCAGGATCTTTTCCCCGTCAGCAATTGCAATGCCTTCTACACCAAGCTGCTTGTCATAGACCTCTTTTACAAAATTGTAAAACTGCTTTTCCATAACCATACCCTCCATTTTGTAAATGCTGCAGCGCCTTGCGCCGCAGAAAACGCGTGTCAGAGCGTTTCTCAGCCCTTCGCTTTTTTTGCTTTTAGCCAGCTTTTGCAGACATCCGGATAGTTGGTGATGACGCCATCACAGCCCCACTCATACAAATTTTCCAGATCGTCCATATTGTTAATCGTCCAGACATTGACCTCGATGCCGTTCTTATGACAGAGCTCTACCTCTTCCTTCGTCAGTCCTTCAACACCTGGATGATAACATTCAAACCCAAACTTTTTGCAGTAATAGCCTGCATTTGCGATACCGCCATTTTCCACGAGAGCACCGGTTTTCATATCCGGCATAAAATCCTTGCAGGAGAGTGCAGACAGATGGTTGAAGGAGGAAATGATGATCCGCTCCTTTAAGCCAAAGCGCTCGATCAGCTCCATCGTCTTTTTCTCCAGCTCCTCGTAATAGTACACGCTGCTCTTGATCTCCACGTTGGTAATCAGCGAATTGCCGGATGCCCATTCGCAGTATTCCTCAAAGGTCGGAATCGGCTGGAAGCCGTAGGCTTCCTGCCATTTTCCGCCTGCATTGCAGCTTTTTAACTCGCCTAAAGTGTAATCCCGTACATTTCCGGTAAAGTCCGTCAGGTCGTCCAAATATTCATCGTGGATAATGACAACCTCACCGTCCTTTGTGAGCTGGACATCCAGTTCGATTCCGTCACAGCCGCTTTCCAGAGCCTTCTGGAAAGCCAGCATCGTATTCTGCGGATATCTTCCGCTGAAACCTCTGTGTGCAAAAACCTTCATCGTCTTATTCGTCCTCTTCTGTCTCTTCCGGCATGGTAATATGCTCCTCCGCCGGATCGTCATCTTCCTCTTGGTCAACTTCACTCGGCTTTGAGACATCTTCCATTGCATCGTCTACATCGTCAAATTCCTGATTTCCGTCCGATACCTTTTCCCGTACCTTTGCAATCTGTGCTACGGTTACGCCTGCATCCAGGTTGATCAGCTTCACGCCGGAGGTAATTCTTCCCAACTGGGAAACATCATCCATACGGATCTGAATGATAATGCCCTCTGTCGTGATCATCATGATCTCGTTTTCATCCGTAACGGCTTTTACACCGATGACATAGCCGGTCTTTTCCGTGATCTTATAGCACTTCACGCCCTTGCCGCCGCGATGCTGTACCGTAAATTCGTCCATCGAGGTACGCTTGCCCATACCGTTTTCAGAAACAATCAACAGAGAATCCCCCTGATGGTCTAACTGCATGCCGACAATTTCATCGTTGTCAGACAGCGTCATACCGATCACGCCCATCGATGTTCTGCCGGTATTTCTGACGTCGGTTTCCTTGAAACGAATGCACATGCCGTCTCTCGTTACGAGGAAAATCTCGCTGTCCGCATTCGTTACCTTCACCTCAATCAGCTCGTCGTCCTCCCGCAGATTAATCGCCGCAAGGCCATTCTTTCTGACGTTGCTGTATTCCAGAATCGGGGTCTTCTTGACGATACCCTTTCTGGTTACCATGAACAAGTTGTCGTCCTTTTCGTAATCCTTTACCGGAATGATGGCGGAAATTTTTTCTTCCGGAGCAAGCTGCAGCAGGTTGATGATTGCCGTACCCCGCGCAGTACGTCCGGCTTCCGGAATTTCATATGCTTTCAACCGATAAACACGTCCAAAATTCGTAAAGAACATCACATAATGATGTGTTGTCGTCATCAGAAGATCTGCGATAAAGTCTTCCTCAATCGTCTGCATGCCCTTGATGCCTCTGCCGCCGCGGTTCTGCGCCTTAAAGTTATCGACGGTCATTCGCTTGATATAACCAAGGTTCGTCATGGCGATGATCGTATTCTCTCTCGGGATCATATCCTCCATGGAAATATCAAATTCATCATAGCCGATCTTACTTCTTCTGTCGTCGCCGTATTTGTCCTTGATCACAAGCAGCTCGCTGCGGATAACACCCAGCAGACGCTTCTCGTCCGCCAGAATTGCCTTTAATTCTGCAATTTTTTTCAAAAGCTCCTGATGCTCTGCTTCCAGCTTTTCATGCTCCAGACCGGTCAGCGCACGCAGACGCATATCGATAATTGCCTGTGCCTGTACGTCGGTCAGACCAAAGCGTTCGATCAAACGATCCTTGGAGATCTGAGGGGTCTGGCTGCTGCGGATGATCTGGATGACCTCATCGATATGATCCTGTGCGATCAGCAAGCCCTGTAAAATATGGTCGCGCTCTTCGGCTTTATTTAAGTCATATTTTGTCCGTCTGGTAACGACATCTTCCTGATGGGCGATGTAGCATTTGAGCATATCCAGCAGGCTCAGCACCTTCGGCTGTCCATCTACCAGTGCCAGCATAATAACGCCAAAGGTATCCTGCATCTGGGTGTGCTTGTAAAGCTGATTTAAGATAACGTTTGCGTTCGCATCCCTGCGCAGCTCAATGACAACTCTGGTGCCCTCACGGTTGGATTCATCTCTCAGATCTGTGATGCCGTCAATACGCTTTTCTTTATGCAGATCTGCAATCTTCTCAATCAGCTTCGCCTTGTTTACCATGTAGGGAAGCTCCGTCACGATGATCTGGCTCTTGCCGTTTGGAAGCGTCTCGATATTGGTCACGGCGCGGACACGGATTTTGCCGCGTCCTGTCCGGTATGCCTCTTCCACGCCGCGGGTTCCTAAAATCACGCCGCCGGTCGGGAAATCAGGCGCTTTGACGATGCCCATGATCTCTTCGATTTCGGTGTCGCGGTCTTCCAAAATGCGGTTGTCCATGATCTTTACGACCGCATCGACCACCTCCCGCAGGTTGTGGGGAGGGATGTTGGTCGCCATGCCGACTGCAATACCGGAGGTACCGTTTACCAGCAGATTCGGATAACGGGAGGGCAGTACAACCGGCTCTTTTTCCGTTTCATCGAAGTTCGGTTCAAAATCAACGGTGTCCTTGTTGATGTCCGCCAGCATCTCCATCGAGATCTTGGACAGTCTCGCTTCGGTGTATCGCATCGCCGCAGGGCCGTCTCCATCCTCAGAGCCGAAGTTTCCGTGACCGTCAACAAGCGGATAACGGGTATTCCATTCCTGCGCCATATTGACCAGCGCTCCGTAGATAGAGCTGTCACCGTGGGGATGATATTTACCCATCGTATCACCGACGATACGCGCACATTTACGATGCGGCTTATCCGGTCCGTTATTTAACTCGATCATGGAGTACAGAACACGTCTCTGTACCGGCTTTAAGCCGTCGCGGACGTCCGGGAGGGCTCTGGCAGCGATTACGCTCATTGCGTAATCGATATAAGATTCCTCCATTTTTTTCTTCAGATCGACTTCTTCTATTTTGTCAAAAATATTATCTTCCATCTTTCCTCTTATCCAGCCGCCCAGGCGGCATTCCAATCAGTTTTCTAAATATCCAGATTCTTTACGAACTGAGCGTTCTCTTCGATAAACTTCCGGCGGGGTTCCACCTGGTCGCCCATCAGCGTTGTGAAGGTCAGATCCACTTCGGATTCCGTCTCTTCATCCATGCAGACCTTTAACAGGATTCTGTGCTCAGGATCCATCGTCGTCTCCCAGAGCTGTTCTGCATCCATCTCACCCAGACCTTTGTAACGCTGGATTTTGTTATTCTGATCTCTGCCGACCTCGTTGATAATCGCCGCCAGCTCTTCGTCGCTGTAGGCGTACCAAACCTTTTTATTCTTTTCCAGCTTATACAGCGGGGGCTTTGCAAGATAAACGTGTCCCTGCTTGATCAGCTCCGGCATAAACCGGTAAATAAAAGTTAGCATCAGAGTTGCGATATGCGCACCATCCACATCGGCATCCGTCATGATAACAATCTTATGATACCGCAGCTTGCTGATATCAAAGTCCTCATGAATTCCGGTTCCGAATGCGGTAATCATCGCCTTGATTTCGGCGTTGGAAAAAATCTTGTCCAGACGGGCTTTTTCTACGTTCAAAATCTTGCCGCGCAGGGGAAGGATCGCCTGCGTCGCACGGCTTCTCGCCTTCTTTGCAGAGCCGCCCGCGGAATCACCCTCTACGATGTAAATCTCGCAATTTTTCGGATCTTTATCCGAGCAGTCTGCCAGCTTGCCGGGCAGGGCTGTATTTTCCAGCGCAGTCTTTCTTCTCGTCAAATCCCGCGCCCTTCTTGCCGCTTCCCTTGCACGCTGCGCCAGAACGGACTTTTCTACAATCGTCTTTGCAACGGACGGGTTCTGCTCCAGAAAATACGTCAGCTGTTCGCTCACCACGCTGTCCACAGCGCTTCTCGCCTCGGAGTTTCCCAGCTTCTGTTTAGTCTGTCCCTCAAACTGAGGATCTTCAATCTTGACACTGATGATCGCAGTCAGACCTTCACGGATATCGTCGCCGGACAGGTTGGGCTCGTTATCCTTTAGCAGTTTATTGCTTCTTGCATAATCGTTAAACGTCTTTGTCAGCGCATTCCTAAAGCCCACCAGATGCGTACCGCCCTCCGGTGTATTGATGTTATTGACAAAAGAGAACACACTCTCGTTGTAGGAATCGTTGTGCTGCAGTGCAACCTCGACGTAAACATTGTTTTTCGTGCCCTCAAAGTACATTACCTTGTCATAAAGCGGAACCTTGCTGCCGTTTAGATAGGTTACGAACTCACGGATACCGCCCTCGTAGTGGAAGGTCCTTGTGTGGGGCTCTTCCCCGCGCAGGTCTGTCAGGGAAATCTTTAATCCCTTAGTCAGAAATGCCATTTCCCGCAGACGTGTCTTTAAAACATCAAATTCGTAAACCGTCGTCTCGGTAAAAATCGTCGCATCCGGTTTGAAGGTAACTGTCGTTCCGGTCTTTTCCAAATCGCAGGTTCCGATCTCCTTTAACGGATAGCAGACATAACCACGCTCGTAACGCTGCTTGTAAACCTTTCCGCCCTGACAGATTTCGACCTCCAGCCAGTCAGAAAGCGCATTTACAACGGATGCGCCTACGCCATGGAGACCGCCGGAAACCTTGTATCCGCCGCCGCCGAATTTACCGCCGGCGTGCAGGATCGTGAAAACAACCTCTACTGCAGGAATGCCCGCTTTGTGGTTGATTCCAACAGGAATGCCTCGTCCGTTATCGACAACCGTGATCGAGTTATCTTCGTTGATCGTTACTTCAATGTGGTCACAGAAGCCTGCCAGTGCCTCGTCCACCGCATTATCTACAATCTCGTAAACCAGGTGATGCAGACCTCTGGAAGAGGTGGAACCGATATACATGCCCGGCCGTTTGCGGACCGCTTCCAGACCCTCCAGAATCTGAATTTGATCTGCTCCGTATTCAACGCTCATTTATATTCCTCCATTCTGGCCGGCATCCACCGTCCCGTTTGCTACTCTGAAAACTTTATTGATCTCAAACCGGTTGTTGACAAAATCATCCAGACCGGTACAGGTAATAATCGTCTGAATGTCCCCGATACTGTTCAGCAGGTAATTCTGACGGTTGCTGTCCAACTCCGACAACACGTCGTCTAATAAAAGCACCGGCGTATCCTTTGTCATCTTTTTGACAAGCTCAATCTCGGAAAGCTTCAAGGACAACGCCGCCGTCCTCTGCTGTCCCTGGGATCCGAATTTACGGATATCCACGCCATCTGCCAGGAATGAAAAATCATCCCGGTGCGGACCCGTTGATGTCATCTTCAGACGAATATCCCGCTCCTGGTTACGGTGCAGTGCCTCTGCAAAATTCTCGCTCGTCACATCCGGTTCATACACAACCTTTAAATGCTCCCTGCCTCCGGAAAGACGGCTGTGAATCTCTCCGATGATGTCGTTTAGCTGCTCCGTAAAGGTGATCCTTCTCTCGATCACCTGGCTGCCAAATGCCGCCATCTGGTCATCCCAGACCGACAGCGTATCCCGCAGGGACGGATTCTGGTAAATATCCTTTAACAGCCGGTTGCGCTGGTTCACAATCCGGTTGTAATGGTTTAAGTTGTACAGATATCCTGCATCCAGCTGACACAGCTCCATGTCCACGAAATGTCTGCGCTCTGCCGGACCGTTCTTGATAATGGACAGATCCTCCGGGGAAAAAAATACCACGTTCATAATGCCCAGAAGCTCCGCCGCTTTTTTGATGCGGGTCCCGTCAATCGCAATGCCCTTGGATTTGTTTTTCCGAAGGTGCATGTCGATGCGGATTTCGTCTTCTTTTTTCTCGAGATAGGCACGGATATGTGCCTCCTCCTCGTTGAAATTTACGATATCCTTATCCTTTGCGCCTTTATGGGACTTGGTTGTCGCACACAGATAAATTGCCTCTAAGATATTGGTTTTTCCCTGTGCGTTATCGCCGTATAAAATATTCGTCCCTCGGTCGAAGGAAAGGTTTAACAGGCTGTAATTCCGAAAGTTGGATAATTCCAGCGATTTAATAACCATAGTTCCTCTTTCTGTCAGATCGGTGTCTGGAAATTCACTCGATCTTTAAGGTCTGTCCGTCATATTCTACCACGTCTCCGGGCACCAGCTTTTTACCGCGTGCGGTTTCTACCTGTCCGTTTACTTTGACAAGCCCGTCCTGTACAGCGAATTTGGCGTCGACGCCGGACTCCACAAAGCCCGCTGCCTTTAAAGCCTGTCCAAGCTTGATAAATTCATCTCTGATCCGATAGGTCTGCATGAATCGTTCCTTCTTTCCTGCGCCATTTTCCGGCGCTTTTGCAGTTAAACAGTTGTAAAGTTAACAGGGAGAATCAGGTAAATGTAGCTGTTCTCCTCATTGCGGATAAAGCAGGGAGCCTTTGGATTAACCAGATAAATCGTGATCTGTTCATCGTCAATGACTCTCAGCGCATCGATCAAAAATCTCGGGTTGAAACCGATCATCAGATCCTTTCCGCTCTTTTCGATATCGATCTGCTCGTCCATGCTGCCGATGGCAGAGTTGATTTTCAGCTCCATCAGACCGTCTGTAATGTTAATAATGATCGGCTTTTTGTCGCCTTCCTTTACGAGCAGAGTCGCACGGTCGATACAGCTTAACAATTCACGTTTGTTGATTGTCACCTTTGTTTCATAATCGCTGGAAAGCATCTGGTCAATGCGGAAATATTCGCCTTCAATCAGTCTGGATACAACGGTTGTCTGATCAAATTCAAACACAACCTGATTGTCGGTAAAGAACAGGGACACATCTTTTTCTGTTTCACCGGAAAGAATCTTGCTGACTTCATTCAAGGTCTTACCCGGGATAACAACTTTCTGGGGTTCATAGGTATCCTTCAGCTGAATTTTCCGGATAGAAATGCGATGTCCGTCGAGGGAAACCACCTTCAGTTCATCGCCGTTAATTTCAAACAGTTCGCCGGTCATCAAACGGTTGTTATCGTTGTCAGCGATCGAGAAAATCGTCTGGCGGATAACTTCTTTCAATGTGAACTGAGAAACAACAATGCTGTTGCTGCGCTCTATTTCCGGCAGGTAAGCGAAATCATCGCCGCATTTTCCGGCAATGTTGAATTTCGCTTTTTCACAAGTTATCAGAGTTTGATAGCTATTGTCAGATAGTATCGTAATATCGTTATCTGGTAATTTTCTGACAATTTCAAGAAAAATCTTTGCGTCCAGCGCAATAACGCCAGGTTCTTCAATCGTGCCTTCTACAATGGTCTCAATGCCGAGTTCCATATCGTTGGCAGTCAGTTTGATACATCCCTGGGTACAGTCAACTAAAATGCATTCGAGGATTGTCATAGTTGTTTTGGCAGGAACTGCTTTGGAAACAACCTGAAGTCCGTTTAATAGCTCTGATTTCGGACAGATAAATTTCATATGTGAAAAACTCCCTTCTTTTAACTGTGTGTTCTGTGACTTATCCACATCCACTGGGTTTTCCAAAGACACCCGGCGTGCGATGGCCTGCAGGAGCGCAAACAAAGATATAAATAATTAAATTCGTAATCTTTCTTAATAGGCGTTGTTGAAATGTGGATAAGTATCACAAGCCCTGTAAAATAGCGGAAAACAGGAAACGGTTATCCTGTGTACAACCTTAGGATAAGTCGGGGATTACGACCAGGTTATACACAGATCTTCTTTTTGATCGTTTCAACCTTGCTGGCCAATTCGTCGTTATTTTTTAACTCATCCTCAATTTTATTCACACCGTGGATAATTGTAGTGTGGTCTTTTTTGCCGAGCAATTTGCCAATATTGACATAGGAAGTATCCGTCAGCTTCCTGCACAGATACATGACAACCTGACGCGGCTGAACGAATTCGGAGTTCCGTTTTTTGGAAGTAATATCTTCCGGACTAACGCCGAAGTGTTCCGCAACGACTTCTATAATCAGTTCCGGGGTGATTTCCTTTGGTTTGTCAGGATTTATAATGTCTTTTAAGGCGTCTTCTGCCAGTTCCATTGTAATTTCACTCTGGTTCTCAATCTTGGATTTGGCAATAATTCTGTTAAAAGCGCCCTCCAGTTCCCGGATGTTGGACTTAATATTGGTAGCAATGTATTTAAAAATCTCATCATCGACGGGTTTATTACATGCCTCGGCGTTTTTGCGCAGGATCGCCATTCGGGTTTCATAGTCAGGTGGCTGGATGTCCGCAATCAGACCCCAGTCGAAACGGGAACGGAAACGTTCTTCCAGGGTTTCCATTTCTTTTGGCGGCTTATCAGAGGACAGTACGATCTGTTTGCCTGCGGAATGCAGCACGTTAAAGGTGTGGAAAAATTCTTCCTGTGTACTTTCTTTTCCTATAATAAACTGAATATCGTCGATCA
>ERZ827450.3165-NODE-3165-length-11722-cov-3.436788_pt1 | contig 11722 bp, 8 predicted proteins | sample MGYA00519773_ERZ827450 | MGnify/ENA primary metagenome ERZ827450 (study PRJEB31778, sample SAMEA3449306) | human gut metagenome | biome: human gut; feature: human-associated habitat; material: faeces | place: United Kingdom | collected 2010/2012 ...
TATCATTCAGGCTTTAGAGAAGAAAGGACTTGTCTGTCGTGCTTCGGTTGCGAGTGATGCAAGGTTGAAAAAGGTTATGCTGACAGAGGCAGGACGCGAAAGTCACGAAAAGCTTGGAGAGATTTTCAAGCGAATGGACGCAGAACTGGAAGAAGGAATTACCGAAGAAGAATTACAGGCATTTTTGAGAGTGACTCATAAGGTTCATCTCAATCTAAGAAAAATGAGAGGAGAGAATTCATGATTCGTACTTTATTAAAAGAAGTAAAAGAGTATAAGACAGCATCGATCGCGACACCGATTTTCATGATTCTTGAAGTTTTATTTGAGACATTGATCCCGTTTTTGATGGCATCGATCATTGATAAAGGGGTTAATACGGGTGATATCCACCACATTTATAAAGTGGGTGGAATCATGATCGTAGCAGCATTTTTAGGCCTGCTTGCCGGAATGGCGGGAGGACGTTATGGAGCAAAGGCTTCTACAGGTTTCGCAAAGAATTTGAGAAATGCAATGTTTGATCGGATTCAGACATATTCGTTTGCAAATATTGATCATTTCAGTACAGCAGGTCTGGTTACACGTCTGACAACAGATGTGACCAATGTGCAGAATGCGTACCAGATGATGCTGCGTATGATGATGAGAGCACCGGCAAGTATGATCTGTGCGATGGTCATGGCATTTACGATCAATGCAAGACTTGCATGCATCTATCTTGTAGCGGTTATTATTCTTGGAATATTGTTATTCCTGATCATGAGCCATGCGACAAAATATTTCCAGCAGGCATTTCCAAAGTACGATGACCTGAATGAGTCTGTACAGGAAAATGTATCTGCGATCCGTGTCGTAAAGGCATATGTAAGAGAGGAACAGGAGACATCCAAGTTAAGAAGAGCAAGTGAGAATATCTATAACATTTTTGTAAAAGCAGAGACAAACCTGGTATTCAATGCCCCGATGATGCAGACAGCGGTATACACGTGTATCCTGTTAGTGAGCTGGTTCGGAGCAAAGATGATCGCAAGTAATTCCCTGACGACAGGAGAACTGATGAGTCTTCTTACATATTGTATGAATATCCTGATGAGCCTGATGATGCTTTCCATGGTATTCATTATGATCACAATGAGTATGGCAAGTGCGAAACGTATCTCCGAAGTGTTAAATGAGACGAGTGATCTTAAGAATCCGGAACATCCGTTCATGAAAGTGGAAGACGGAAGTATTGAATTCCGTCATGTGGACTTTGCGTATAAAAAGGACAGTGACGAACCGGTACTGGAAGATATTGATCTGAAGATCCGTTCCGGTGAGACAATCGGAATCATCGGAGGAACAGGAAGTGCCAAGACGAGTCTGGTTAACCTGATCAGCCGTCTTTACGATGTGACGAAAGGCGAAGTACTGGTTGGTGGCAAAAATGTCAAAGACTATGATATAGAAGTGCTTCGTAATCAGGTATCAGTAGTCTTACAGAATAACGTGCTGTTCTCTGGAACAATCCTTGATAATCTCCGTTGGGGAGACAAGGAGGCAACTCTGGAAGAATGCAGACACGCGTGTGAACTTGCATGTGCGGATGAGTTCATCGACCGTTTCCCGAAAGGATATGAGACCTATATCGAGCAGGGCGGAAGCAACGTATCCGGAGGTCAGAAGCAGAGACTTTGTATCGCAAGAGCATTACTTAAGAAGCCCAAAGTACTGATCCTGGATGACAGTACCAGTGCGGTAGATACCGCAACGGATGCGAAGATCCGGAGAGCATTCCGTGAAGAGATTCCGGATACGACGAAACTGATCATTGCACAGAGAATCTCCAGTGTACAGGATGCGGACCGTATCATCGTTATGGAAGACGGTAAGGTCAATGGATTCGGTACACATGAAGAATTACTGGAACAGAATGATATCTACCGTGAAGTTTATGAATCACAGACCAGCGGTGGCGGCGATTTTGACGAGAAGGAGGGTGAATAAGATGCCGGGACCGGGAAGACAGCCTAGAGGAATGAAATCACAGGTAAAAAATCCAGGTGAATTATTCCTCCGCCTTATGAAATATGTATTGAAAGACTATAAATTCCACTGCATCAGTGTCGTAGTACTGATCGTTGTCAGCGTACTTTGTAATGTGCAGGGAACGATGTTCATGAAGAACCTGATCGACGAATATATTACACCATTTTTATTATCGGATAATCCGAACTTTACACCGCTTGCACATGCGATCGCCAAAGTGGCAGCATTTTATGCGCTGGGTGTACTTGCAACGTTCGGTTATAACCGTCTGATGGTAAATGTGACACAGGGAACACTCCGTAACTTAAGAAATGATCTGTTTTCACATATGGAAAAGCTGCCGATCAAATACTTTGATACCCATGCACATGGTGACATCATGTCGGTATATACGAATGATATCGATACATTGAGACAGATGATCAGCCAGAGTATGCCACAGCTCTTAAACAGTGGGATTACGATCGTCAGTGTATTTATCAGTATGTTGATCTTAAGCATCCCGCTTACTATCGTAACGATGGTCATGGTCGGAATCATGGTATTCTGTTCGAAGAAATCTGCAGGACAGAGCGGGGCATATTTTGCAAAACAGCAGAAAGACCTGGGAACTGTGAACGGTTACATCGAAGAGATGATGAACGGGCAGAAGGTCGTAAAGGTGTTCTGTCATGAAGAAGAGAATATGCAGAATTTCAAGAAACTGAATGATGAGTTATATATCAGCGCAGACAGAGCGAATACATTTGCCAACTTCTTAGGACCGATCAATGCACAGATTGGAAATATCAGTTATGTAATCTGTGCGATCGTCGGAGGTGTGCTGGCACTTGGAAAAGTCGGAGGATTTACGCTTGGAGGACTGGCGAGTTTCCTGACATTTAATAAGAGCTTCAGTATGCCGATCAATCAGATCAGTATGCAGATGAATGCAATCGTTATGGCAATGGCCGGGGCTGATCGTATCTTCCGTCTGATGGATGAAAAAGAAGAGCTGGATGAAGGCTATGTAACACTGGTCAATGCGAAAGAAGAAAACGGAAAGCTCACAGAGTGTGAAGAAAGAACCGAGCGCTGGGCATGGAAACATACACATCAGAATGATGGCAGTGTGGATTATGTGGAAGTCAAAGGTGAAGTTGTATTCAATGGCGTGGATTTCGGCTATAATGATGAGAAAATTGTATTGCATGATATCAAATTGTATGCGAAACCGGGACAGAAGATTGCTTTCGTCGGCTCGACCGGTGCAGGTAAGACGACGATTACCAATCTGATCAACCGTTTCTACGATATTCAGGACGGTAAGATCCGCTATGATGGAATTAATATTAATAAGATCAAGAAAGCAGATCTCAGGCGTTCACTTGGAATCGTTCTGCAGGATACACATTTATTCACCGGAACGGTGCGTGACAATATCCGCTTTGGCAAACTGGATGCGACCGATGAAGAGATCGTGGCAGCAGCAAAGCTTGCCAATGCCGACAGCTTTATCCGCCGGCTTCCGGATGGTTATGATACGATGCTGACCGGAGACGGAGCGAACTTAAGCCAGGGACAGCGCCAGCTTCTTGCCATTGCGAGAGCAGCCATCGCCGATCCGCCGGTACTGATCCTCGATGAAGCGACCAGTTCCATCGACACCAGAACAGAACGGATCGTACAGGATGGTATGGATAAGCTGATGCACGGAAGAACAACATTTGTCATTGCCCACCGATTATCAACGGTCCGCAATTCCGACTGCATTATGGTACTGGAGCAGGGAAGAATCATCGAGCGAGGTACACATGATGAGCTGATCGAAGAGAAAGGCAGATATTATCAACTGTATACGGGAAATGCGATCAGCGTATAAGAACATAAAAAATAAAGAAAAATAAAAGAGCTTCCTTTGGGAAAATAAGAAAAATCTTATGATCCGGAAGGAAGCTTTTTATCGCCATGCGTTCATAAAGAGCTGCCAGGGGCAGGTTTTCTGTAGTGTCATGCATTCGTAAGGATTTAAAATGTGCCTTGCAGAACACACTTAAAATCACTATAATGGAAACAGACATTCGAAAAGAGGTAGAATGCATATGAGATCAATCATGTTATGTTATAATCTGAAAGGCACGAAAAAAGGCAGAAAGATCGGAATGTTGGGAAGCTTTCTCGGATTTCGTGTAAAATATGTAGAAAAAGAAGAGTATTCTAAAACAATCGGAGTACTGACCGGACTGAAAGAAGAAGTGGCGGAAGAAGCATCTGTGGAAGAAACTTCCGGGACAGACAATGCAAAAAATGAAGAAATGACAGATTTTGAAGAAGAGATGATTGTCATGCTGCTGGCAGACAATCAGACACTGGATAAGTTATTATTCCAGATGAGAAAAGAAAAAGTACAGATTCCGCTAAAGGCAATCGTTACTGCAAAGAACCAGAACTGGACATCAACGGCTCTTTATAAAGAAGTAAAAAGAGAACATGAATCCATGACGAAAGCAGAACAGGACGGAAAGAAAAAAGAAGAATAAAAAACCGGAAAGAAAGGAAACTATAAGATTGAGTATATACGATACATTAAATGAACAACAAAGAGAAGCAGTATTCCATACCGAAGGACCACTTCTGATCCTTGCTGGTGCGGGATCCGGGAAGACCAGAGTGCTGACGCACAGGATTGCTTATCTGATCGAAGAGCAGCAGGTGAATCCATGGAATATCCTGGCGATCACATTTACGAATAAGGCAGCAGGAGAGATGAGGGAACGTGTCGATAAATTAGTCGGCTACGGTTCCGAAAGCATCTGGGTAAGTACCTTCCATTCCATGTGTGTGCGTATCTTAAGACGCCATATTGATCTGCTTGGATACGATACCAACTTCACGATTTACGACAGTGATGATCAGAAGACACTGATGCGTGAAGTCTGCAAGCTTCTGCAGGTTGATACGAAGATGTTCCGGGAAAGAGCACTGCTGTCAGAGATTTCCAAAGCAAAGGATGAACTGGTGACACCGCAGGAATACAGAATGCGTGCAGAAGGGGATTACAGCCGGAAAAAAATTGCAGAAGTATATGAAGAATATGAAAAACAGCTCCGTTCAAATAATGCGTTAGATTTTGACGATCTGTTGTTTAAGACGGTGCAGCTTTTCCAGACGCAGAAAGATGTACTGGAATATTATCAGGAGCGTTTCCGTTATATCATGGTAGACGAGTATCAGGATACGAATACAGTACAGTTCGAACTGATCCATCTGCTGGCATCCAAGTACCGTAACTTGTGCGTGGTTGGCGACGATGACCAGTCCATTTATAAATTCCGCGGTGCGAACATTAAGAACATCCTGGATTTTGAACATGTATTTGATGATACCAAGGTGATCAAACTGGAACAGAATTACCGTTCTACCGGCAATATCCTGAATGCTGCCAATGCCGTGATCCGGAACAATCATGGAAGAAAAGAAAAAACTCTCTGGACAGAGAACGAAGATGGAAATATGATCCAGTTCCGCCAGTTCGATTCTGCTTATGAAGAAGCAGAATATGTAGTCGGGGACATCAGACGTCATGTCAATAAAGAACTCTGCAGTTACAAAGATAATGCAGTACTTTATCGTACCAATGCACAGTCCCGTATGTTCGAGGAACGTTTCGTCCGTGACAGTATTCCATATAAAGTCATCGGCGGCGTGAACTTCTATGCGAGACGTGAAATCAAAGATCTTCTTGCGTATCTTAAGACGATTGATAACGGAAGAGACGATCTGGCTGTCAGACGAATTGTAAATGTTCCAAAACGCGGTATCGGACTGACCAGTATTAACCGTGTGCAGGAATATGCATCATCCAGAGAATGCAGTTTCTATGACGCACTCCGGGCTGTAGATCTGATCCCGAACATCGGAAGAGGACAGGCAAAACTGGAATCATTTGTTGCGATGATTGAGCATTTCAAAAATGATGTACAGGATATGAGTGTATCCGAACTGATGGAAGAAGTCATCAAAGAAACTGGCTATATCGATGCGCTGATTCATGAATGTGAAAGTGAAGAAGCAACATCAAGAATCGAAAACATAGACGAGCTCCGTAACAAGATTGCAGCTTACGAAGAAAACTGTGAGACACAGAATGAGGCATCGACACTCAGCGGTTTCCTTGAAGATGTAGCGTTGGTGGCAGATATCGACAGTCTGGACGAAAGTACGGATTATGTAGTACTGATGACACTGCACAGTGCGAAAGGTCTGGAATTCCCACATGTATATCTGGCAGGAATGGAAGATGGTCTGTTCCCAAGCTACATGACGATCACAGCCGACGATCCGGCAGAACTGGAAGAAGAAAGACGTCTCTGCTATGTGGGAATCACAAGAGCTGAGAAAGATCTGACTCTGACCTGCGCAAGAAAACGTATGGTGCATGGCGAGACGCAGTATAAGAAAATGTCCCGTTTCTTAAAAGAGATTCCGTTAGAACTTCTGGAAACAGGACCGTCCACAAAGAAAGAGAAGAAAGAAGAAAGCGAACCGGTAAGAGTGAAGACTTCTTTCATGCAGGCAAAAGAAGCTTTCAAGACCAAAGCATTTACCGCACCGAAGCCGGTACAGCAGTTCGGTACACCGAAGGGCGGAAAGCTTCCTTACGGAGTCGGAGACCGTGTGAAACATATCAAATTCGGAGAAGGAACCGTGACTGCGATCACGGAAGGCGGAAGAGATTATGAAGTCACTGTTGATTTTGACAAAGTGGGAATAAAGAAAATGTTCGCAGGATTTGCAAAGCTGAAAAAACTATAATAATTTCAGAATCAGGATGATGCAGGCAAGTCACGCCTGCCGTCTGTTAACCGGGCGATTGGGGCAGGTGACTTAAGTCACCTGCGGAGGCTGCGAAAAGCAATAAGCAGTAAGGCGAACGATTTTATCCGCTTTATATATGAGACAGGAGTTCAGGAAGTTTCATAAGACTGTCAAATTCATGATCAGGGATGATTTCTGAAGTCTTCTCATGGCTGGGATTAAACCAGATCGTGCGGATTCCGGCATTGATGCCGCCCTGGATATCAGAGGTCAGGCTGTCCCCGATGATTACTGCTGTTTCCTTATGGAAATCAGGGATTCTGGAGAAGCAGCAGTCAAAGTATTCCCTGCCCGGTTTATTGTATCCCAGTTCTTCGGAGATAAAAATATCCTCAAAGTAACGGGAAATTCCGGAACTTTTAAGCCGTCCCTTCTGGACACTTAAGGTACCGTTTGTAACCAGATACATCCGGTATTGACCGTAAAGAGTTTCGAGCAATTCTTCTGCACCATCTATGAAATAGTGTCCCTGGGCCAGAAGAGTTTCATAGGTATGTGCAGCTTCTTTTGCAGGTACATCCACATTCAGCTCTGCAAAAAGAAGCCGGAATCTCCGAAGCTTTACCTGGTCTCTGGTGATCTTGCCCTGTTCAAGAAGCTTCCACTGGGCGAGGTTGAGCTCACTGTAACGCTTCAGAACTGAAGGCTCGGGAGCAATGTGAAAACTTTTCAGAGTTTTTGCGATAGCTGCTCTTTCTGCCCGGTTAAAATCAAGTAATGTATTATCAAGATCAAAAAAAAGTGTTTCTACCATAAGTATTTATCCTCTCTTATCAGATCGTTGCTGTCGGCATATTTTTAAGTCAGGGGCAAAATTCATTCCAGATTGCCTGTGGCAATGGAATTTTGGCTTGTATGTCTCGGGATTGTGTGAATAGTAACCCCCTGATATCATTATAATAAAGAAATTAACAAAAGTATAGAATAAATGCAGATATCTTATGGTAAAATTACAGAAAAAGTGTTATAATAATTTCATTAAACAGCAGACGGCAGAAGTGTTAAGTGTCAGCTGATGAATTATTGAGAGGATGGTGCGATTATGAATATCAAAATTGAAGAATTATTATCAGCATTAAACAGAAAAGAAGAAGAGAAAGAAAAAAATACAGTCCTCTGGGTACTGGCAATCATTGGCGCAGTTGCAGCAGTAGCAGGTATCGCATTTGCTGTATATCATTTCTTTGCTCCGGATTATCTGGAAGATTTTGAAGAGGATTTTGACGATGACTTCGATGATTATTTCGAAGATGAAGAAGAATAATTACCTGTAATATGAAAATGAAAGAATAGCTCCGGCTTATACCGGGGCTATTTTTATGGAGGTTATTTATGAAAAAAGGCGAAATTTATGAAGGCGTGATTGAGAAAGTAGATTTTCCTAATAAGGGAATTGTGATAACAGACGGACAAAAAGTTACTGTAAAGAACGGAATGCCTGGACAGAAAGTCCGTTTTATGATCAATAAGAAGCGTTCCGGACGTGCAGAGGGAAGACTTCTGGAAGTGTTGGAGAAGTCTCCGCTTGAAACAAGAGAACCGGTCTGTAGCATTTTTCCGGAATGTGGAGGATGCATGTATCAGACCATGTCCTATGAAAACCAGCTCAAAATGAAAGAATGTCAGGTTCGTGAACTGTTGGATGGTGCATTGAACGGCACTGATTACCAGTGGGAGGGAATTCATGGAAGCCCCATTGAATTCAGATATCGAAATAAAATGGAATTCTCCTTTGGTGATGCATATAAGGATGGTCCGTTGACGCTGGGTCTGCACAAAAAAGGCAGTACCTATGATGTTCTTACAGCAGATGACTGTCAACTGGTTCATGAAGATATGACGAAAATCCTGACTTGTGTGCATGAATACTTCCTGAAACGAAACGTTTCCTATTATAAAAAGATGCAGCATACAGGATATCTGCGCCATCTGCTTCTCCGCCGCGGTGTGACTACAGGAGAGATTCTGGTCCATGTGATTACCACCAGTCAGGAAGAACATGATCTGGAATCTCTGAAAGAAGAACTTCTTGCACTTCCGCTGGAGGGTAAAATTGTGGGAATCATGCATATTATCAATGATTCTCTTTCTGATGTGGTGCAGAGTGATGAGACACGTATCCTTTACGGTCAGGATTTCTTTTATGAAACGCTTCTGGGACTGCGATTTAAGATCAGTACATTTTCATTTTTCCAGCCTAATTCCCTGGCTGCGGAAGTGCTTTATTCTATCGTACGTGAGTATATCGGAGATACGAAGGATAAAGTAGTGTTCGACCTTTACAGCGGAACCGGAACGATCGCCCAGCTTGCAGCCTCCGTAGCGGACGAAGTGATAGGCGTGGAAATTGTGGAAGAGGCAGTAGAAGCTGCAAAGCAGAATGCAGCACTGAATAACCTGAGTAATTGCAAATTTATTGCAGGAGATGTCCTTAAAGTCCTGGATGATCTGACGGAGAAACCGGATGTGATCATTCTGGATCCGCCAAGGGATGGAATCCATCCCAAAGCATTGCCGAAGATTCTTTCTTATGGGGTAGACCATATTGTATATATTTCCTGCAAAGCGACCAGCCTGGCAAGAGATCTTCCGGCATTTCTGGCGGCAGGATATAAGCTGGAAAAAGCCTGCTGCGTTGATCAATTTTGTCAGACTGTTCACGTGGAGACGGTTGTTCTTTTGTCCCAACAAAAACCAGATGACACGATAGAGATCGACTTAGACCTGGACGAGCTGGATGCCACCAGTGCCGAGTTGAAAGCAACCTATCAGGAAATCAAAGATTATGTGCTGAAAGAATTTGGCTTGAAGGTTTCAAGTTTATATATTTCTCAGGTAAAACGCAAATGTGGAATTGAAGTGGGAGAAAACTATAATCTTCCAAAATCAGAAAATGCAAGAGTTCCACAATGCCCGAAAGAGAAGGAAGAAGCTATCAAGGCTGCCCTGAAATATTTTGCGATGATCTAAGGACATCGCTGATTTCAAGGAGGAATAACACATGAAAAGCACATTTGAAAAAATGGGTGGAACCTACACACTTGGCGCAGACGGAATTTACTATCCGAATCTTGTCAGTACAGATGAAGAACCGCATTATGGGAAATATGGAATGATGCGGAAAACATATCTGAAAGAGTATCGTCCGGCAATGTATTCACTGTATATGTTGGAAGACAGACTGGTGGAACATCTGAATCTTGTGGACGATGAAGCACAGGAGAGAATGGATATTCTGGTGCGTCAGATGATGGAGCGGCAGGGCATTACGGAAGAATCGAAAGCTAGTGATCAGATGGAATGGGTCAGAGCGGTAAATAATATCCGGAATGCAGCAGAAGAGATTGTGTTAAAAGAATTAGTGTATATTTAAAGCGTGGAAAGCTCCTTCGGGAGCTTTTTACCGTTTCTACAAACAATTTTTTCGCGTGCCGGAAAGCAATCTATTTACATGGAACAGATGCAGAGAGAGAAAATATTGGAAGGTTATGATTCTTGATCAGCTTTTTTGCTATTGCTCTTTTGAAGATGGTAAAAAAACAAGTGATATGGTAAAATAATACTATTAGATTGAACGGACAGAAATGAGGAAAGTTGATGAATTAAGAAATGTAATTGCAAATCAATTTGCCTGCGAATATAAGACTTATGACTTTGGGGAAATCTGTAATGCATTCATTGATGATTTGATTAGATTAATGGAAAATAGTATTAAAAATGAACAAGGCAATTTTTAGTTGACATAAGGAGAACAGAAAAATATGAAAAAATATTACGCAGAAAGACATGGTTTACTTACAAAGCAACTACAGATAGATTTTGATGAGTTATTACAGTATTTCGGACAGGTATATAAATATTTTTGTGATAAAGAGTATTTTGAAGTGGCTACAAGAGGAGTGTGGAGGCAAATTCCTTATACGCAGGATTCGGAGCAGATTTTACCACCAAGTTTGTTGCCATCACCGGAAGTGTATTTTGCAACATGCTTACAGGATAAAGAGGTTTGGCCAATTTGGCAATATCTTGAAGAATATGATGAGCAGACATTGTTTTCAGTGATTGAGATTTTATACGACCATATTGGTGTTTATAACTATGAAATAGATCAGTTTGAAAATGAAGCACAAAAGGAAGAATTTGCTGAACAAATTAATAATATCTTACGTGCATATAAAGAGGGATATTATCTTGAACCGACAAATGGATTTATAATGCAAATACCTAACGGTGCGTTGCGTGAACAGTTAGAATATGACGGTTCTGATTTACCCGATTCAGTATATGAGCAATTAGCAACAGCCACAGAAATGTATTATCGTTTTGATGCCAATTTGGAACAGAAAAAGAAAGCTATTAATATTCTTGCCGATATTTTGGAAAGTGAACGTGAAGAAGTAAAAGATACTTTAAATGCTGAGTATGAAGTTCCTAAAAATGAACATGATAAGTTGATTTTTGGTATAGTTAATGGTTATAATATTCGCCATAATCGTGCAGATCAAAAGAACGATTATAGCAAAGAAATATGGTATGATTGGATGATGCAATATTATACAAGCGTAATAATAGCATTTTACAAGTTGAAAAATAAGTATACCGATATTGATTTTTAAATGGTGAGTTAAATGATATCTCCCTAAGTGGAGTATAAACCTTTTCTCAAAAGGTGATGGTTTCGCTATTTAGCATAAAAAGTAACTTAGAAGTTTCAGAATTAAGTTAATCGTGCCATATGGCTTGATTATAAAAGCAAAGATAAAAACGCAACGTACATCTTTGATGTGCCAGAGCCGGTAGGTAGCCCGGCCGTCCTATATAAATAGGGTAAGTA
>ERZ827450.3178-NODE-3178-length-11647-cov-5.308834_pt1 | contig 11647 bp, 9 predicted proteins | sample MGYA00519773_ERZ827450 | MGnify/ENA primary metagenome ERZ827450 (study PRJEB31778, sample SAMEA3449306) | human gut metagenome | biome: human gut; feature: human-associated habitat; material: faeces | place: United Kingdom | collected 2010/2012 ...
GGAGGCACAGAAGCGGCAGCCCATCCGGCAGCCAACCTGAGAGGAAATACAGACCGAATTGCCATGCTTATACTGCATCCACACACTCTCCACCAGATTTCCGTCCGGCAGCGCGAATAAAAATTTCTTTGTCCCGTCAATCGCAGAGGTCTGCTCACGCACTACCCTGAGGGTTGTCAAAGGATATTCTTCCTTTAACCGGTTTCGAAGCGCCGCCGAAAGATTCGTCATTTCGTCATAATCTCCCGCCAGCTTGACATGCATCCAGTCGTACAGCTGTTTTGCCCGAAACGGTTTTTCGGAAAGCTCTGTCATTTTTTCTTTCAGTAAATCAAGCGGCAGGGACTTTAAATCCCTGCTTTCTCTGTTTTCCATCATCTATTTCTTCCTTCTCAGTCTTGCCATAAAAAATCCGTCGGTGTCCCACTCGCCCAAAAACAGCTGCAAAAATCCTGCTTTTGTCTGTTGGCTGTGGAGACATTCCGGCAAAAATGGGTCGATGCTCTCCGTTTCAAACGGATACTTTTCGGTCACGTACCGCACCATCTCTTCGTTTTCTGACACATCCAGGGTACATGTCGAATACAGCAAAATACCGCCCGGCTTTACATACTGCCAGCATGCGTCCACGATCTTTTTCTGTAAAGTGACAAGTGCTGCCAGATCTTCTTTCGTTACCCGATAACGGATTTCTTTTTTTCTGCCGATTACGCCAAGCCCGGAGCACAGAACATCCAGAAGCACCACGTCCGCGCTTTCTTTATACTGCTCCATAAAAACTGACGCATCCCAGACATTGACCGAAACGTTGCTGCACCTCATCCGGTCAGTATTTTCCAGAATCAGCGCAGCCTTTCTTTCGGAAACATCTCCGCAGATCACCTTCCCGCTGCCCGCCTTTCTTGCTGCAAGCGTTGTTTTTCCGCCCGGCGCGCTGCAAAGATCCATGACCGTCATTCCACCTGAAATTCCTGCTGCCTCCACCGCGAGCATGCTGCTGACGTCCTGCGCATAAAACAGCCCTTCTGCAAAGCCCGGCAGATGACCGATGCCCTCACAGCCTTCCAGATTCCACGCATCTGCATACAACTGGTGCTTCTGCACCGTCACGCCTGCTACTTCGATCGCTGCGATTTCCTGTGCCTTTTCTTCTTCCGTCAGACGGCTGTCCAGACGGATCGTCAACGGACGCCCTTTTTTCAGTCTCTCCAACATAGGCTCCGTCTTTTCTTCTCCATACTGCGCTTCCCAGAGAGAAATCATCCACTCCGGCACGCTATAGCGCACCGAAAGTGCCTGCACAGGGTTCTTTTGAAGTTCCTGCCAAAACGCACTCTCCGAATTCAAAATTTCTTCTTTGCTCCGTGTAATTGTGCGCAGTACACCGTTTACAAAACCGGACAGCCGCTCAAAGCCCTTTTTCTTTGCCAGACGCACGGCTTCGTTGCATGCCGCAGAATCCGGCACGGTGTCCATATACAGAATTTGATAGACCGACAGGCGCAGCAGGCTGCGGATCAGCGGTTTCATTTTGTTCGTCGGCGTTTTGGAATACGCGTTGATGACATAGTCCAGCGTCAGGAGACTTTCCAGCGTTCCTTCCGTCAGACGTTTTAAAAACGCTTTTTCCCGCGGATCTTCGTAGTCGTATTTATTTAAGGTATCCCGGATCAGGCTGCTGCCGAAGTTTTTGATCTTCTCCATCTCCACAAACAGGAGCAGCGCTGTTTCTCTTGTATCCATTTTCTGTTCTCCATGCTCAGGGCGCAGTGCCCCGCTGTTTCAGGCAACTGTTTCGCTTTTTCTTTTTCGTCTGCGCAGTGTCTCTTTTCCGGTGTTTCACACGTTTCAGGCTGCGCAGCGTCTCTTCTCCGGCGTTTCGCACGTTTCAGGCTGCGCTGTGTCTGTTCTCCGGCATTTTACACGTTTCAGGCTGCGCGGTCAGTCCCTGCGGTCGTCCCGCCTGGACAGCATCACCAGACGCAGCAGGTTCAACAGCGCCGCCGCTGCTGCCGCAACATAGGTCATTGCAGCCGCCCGAAGCACTCTGTAGCTTCCCTCTGCTTCGTTTTCCGATAAAATTCCGTATTCTGTTAAAAATCCCATCGCCCTGTGACTTGCATCGAATTCAACCGGAAGCGTCACGATCTGGAACAGCACCGCTGCCAAAAAGACCCAGATACCAATCTGCATCAGCAGCTCGTTGGAGCCTAAGAACAGCCCCAGGACGAAAATCGGCAAACCGAATTTTGAACCAAAATTCGCAGCCGGAACGAGGGCCGAACGGAATTTTAAAGGCGCATAACCCCTGGCGTCCTGTACCGCGTGACCGCACTCGTGCGCTGCAACTCCCACCGCTGCAACACTCGTCGCATTGTAGGTCGCATCCGACAGACGCAGCACCTTGGAGGACGGATCATAATGATCTGTTAAGTTGCCGCTGATATGCTCAATCCGCACATTCGTCAGACCATTCCGGTATAAAATCCGCTCCGCAGCCTCTGCTCCGGTCATGCCGCAGCTGCTTCTGACGCGGCTGTAACGTTTAAACGTGCTGTTGACCTGGGCGCTCGCGATCATCGAAAGCACCGCGCCCAGAATTACAAGAAGATACGTCACATCATAGTAATAATATCCCATGTATGCAAAAACGCTCATCCAAGCACCTCTCCTTCCTCTACCTTACAGCCCAGCAAAAAGTCATGCACCTTCATGCGCTTTTTGCCTTCCAGCTGGACCTCCTGCAGGCACAGCACGCCATCGCCGGTCTGGACAAAAATTTCATTTTTCGTCACCCTGGCAATACTGCCGGGCACGGAGTAAGCGGCAATGCCTTCTTCCGCCACAGGCTTCGCCTGCCAGATTTTCAGCGTTTTCCCTTTACAGGAAGTGTATGCCCCAGGCCAGGAATACAGTCCACGCACCTGTCTGTCGATGGAAAGCGCACTCTGGTTCCAGTCAATCTGTCCCATCGCCTTGGTCAGAAGCTTTGCGTAGCAGCTTTTGGAATCATCCTGCTTCGTCGCAGTCAATGTGCCCGCTTCCAGCTTTTGAAGCGTTTCCACAATCAGCCCTGCGCCTGCTTTGGACAGCTTTTCTTCCAGCGAAAGGTCGGTATCAGTGTCCTCAATTACAACTTCCGACTGTGTCAGGATATCACCGGTATCGATTCCTGCATCCATCTGCATGATCGTCACGCCGCTCTTTTTCTGTCCGTCCATAATTACACGATTGATCGGTGATGCCCCGCGATAGGCGGGAAGCAGAGAGGCATGAATGCACAGGCTTCCATAATGGGGCAGATCCAGGATCTCCTGTGATAAAATCTGTCCGAATGCTGCTACCACATAAACATCCGCTTCATACTGCCTGAGACGCTCGATTTCCTCTGCTCTCTTAATCTTAATCGGCTGCAGCACCGGAATATCATGCTGCAGCGCGCATTCCTTAACCGGGGACATCTGCAGTTTTCCACTGCGCCCCTTCGGCTTGTCCGGCTGTGTCACAACCGCTGTTACCGTATGTCCTGCCGCAAGCAGTGCTTCCAGCGGAGCGACTGCAAAATCCGGCGTTCCCATATATACTATCTTCATCTTGTCCTCCATTCTGCAGGCGCCTGGCACCGTGGAAATTACAATTCAAACCTGCTGATTGGCTTCTGCATTGCATTCCAGGCTGCGCTGTACTGCCCTTATTCTTCGTCGAGTACCTCTGTCCCGTCCATTTCTTCGTAATATTCTTCGGTATCCATCAGCTGTCCTTCTACCTTGGACACATACAGCTCACCATCCAGGTGATCTGTTTCATGACAGATTGCACGCGCCAAAAGCTCGGTTGCTTCGATTTCATACGCTTCCATGTTTTCGTTAAACGCAATCGCCTTGACGTAATTGGGTCTTGTCACTGTGCCTGTCTTGCCGGGAACAGAAAGACAGCCCTCACCGCCGGTCTGCTCGCCGGATGTTTCGATAATTCTGGGATTGATCATGACAATCGGATCTTCTCCGGTCGTATCAATTACGACGATTCTCTTTAAAATACCGACCTGGGGCGCTGCAAGTCCGACGCCGTTTGCCTCATACATCGTATCAAACATGTCATCGATCAGCTCCTGAATGCGGGGCGTCATCTCCTTGACCTCTTTGCATTTTTTATTCAGGACGGGATCTCCGATCGTTCTGATATTGCGAATTGCCATTCTTTTGTTCCTCTCTTTCTGATGTTCTGTCTTACTCTCTATTATCGGTTTGCTGTCCTTTCCTGCTTTGCAGGCAGCATCTGTCTGCTGATGATTTTCTAGAAGCTGTGCACCGGATCGAAATCGAACTGACACAGCGCCTTCTGTCGCTGCGGCAGGCTGCGCATCTGCTCGATTCCGTCCTTTAATTCTACCAGCTTTTCGTAGTCATGGTTTTTTAAATAAATACCATAGCGGTAAACGTCGTTGATTTTGCCAATCAGTGCCGGCGCAGGACCGATCACAATCGTATCGGGCAGGGCAGCGCTGGCGGCGTTGTGTGTCGCGGCGGGTGTTGGTATTTGCACAGTGCCTGACATTTTCTGTGTAAACTGCCGCGACTGAGTTACCTGTCGTACGTAACTCGCTGCCTCTTGTGCGCCTGCAAGCGCCTCTTCCTGCTTTTTGGAATAAAACTGCACCGCAAGGATGTGAGACGCAGGCGGATAGGAAAGCAGCTGCCGATACGTCAGCTCTTCTTTATAAAATCCCTCATAATCCTGCCGTGCAGCATACTGAATGCTATAATGATCCGGCTGGTAAGTCTGGATCACAACCTCACCTGGACGGCTTCCGCGTCCGGCACGCCCCGCCGCCTGCGTCAGCAGCTGAAACGTCCGTTCTCCGGCACGGTAGTCGCTCATGGACAGCGACAGATCCGCCGCCAGCACGCCGACCAACGTCACCGCCGGGAAATCATGCCCTTTGACGATCATCTGCGTACCGACCAGAATATCCGCATCCCCTCTGGCAAACGCCGCCAGAATCTTTTCATAGCTTTCCCGCGTGCGGGTCGTATCCGCGTCCATACGCAGCACTCGTGCCTGCGGAAACATTTTATGAAGCTGTTCTTCCATCGCTTCCGTTCCCGCCCGAAAACCCAGTATATATTTCGAACCACAGGACGGACAGAGCTTCACAGCAGGCTGCTCATACCCGCAATAATGGCAGACCAGCCTTCCGCCCCTGTGCTCCGAGAGGGAAACGTCGCAGTGCGGACATTTGCATACATAGCCGCAGGCACGGCACGATACAAATCCTGCATAGCCGCGCCGGTTCAAAAACAGCATCGACTGCTCTTTCCGCGCCAGACGATCCCTTAATTTTTCCTGCAGGCTCACCGAAAAAATCGACCGGTTGCCATTTCGCAGCTCTTCGCGAAGGTCTGCGATTTCCACTCTGGGAAGGCTTCCGCCGGTCAGTCGCTTCGTCAGTTTATAAAAATGATAGTCCCCCCTCTGAGCACGACTGTAAGCTTCCAGCGAAGGCGTTGCGGAACCCAGCACCAGCGCTGCATCGGATAGCTCAGCGAGCTTCTGAGCTGTCTCCCGCGCGTGATACTTCGGGCTCGTTTCGCTTTTATAGCTCAGCTCATGTTCCTCATCCATCAGGATCATCCCGAGATTTGGAAACGGCACAAACAGCGCCGACCTTGGACCGATGATAACATCCAGCTCCCCTCGCTCTGCCCGCCTGCACTGATCCTGTTTTTCCCCGGCGCTGAGCGTCGAGTTCATCACGGAAACCCGGTCGCCGAAGCGCGCCGTAAACCGCTGCACCGTCTGATAGGTCAGCGCAATTTCCGGAATCAGCACGATCGACTGTCGTCCTCTTTTTATCATGCCCTCAATGAGTGCCAGATAAACCTCTGTTTTTCCGCTGCCCGTAATACCGTGGATCAGGCTCGGCCTGCGGTCATTTTGGTCAAAAGCGTTTAAAATTCCATTTACCGCCCCTTGCTGTTCCTCCGAAAGCGTCTTTTTTTCCGTTTCTTCGCCCATTCTCCGGATCGGGTTACGGTATGCTACAGAAGCATGTACCTTTAACACGCCGTCGGATTCCAGCTTGCTGATTACAGACGACGGAACTTTTAACCTTTTGGTCGCTGCCTCCCACGAAATCGTCCGGTTCGTCATAAGCTCCTGTAACAGTCGGAGCCTCGCTGTCTGATGCTTTCTTTCCATCTGCGCAGCCAGCTCCTGCGTTTGTGCATCCTGTAACAGCAGCTCAATGCTTTTTCGCTCTTTTTCCCCGACGGTCGCCCTCGCAGGCAAAACGGTTTTCAGAGCCTGTATCATCGTAGAGCCGTATTGCTGCTTCATCCACGCCGCCAGCACGATCAGACGCTGTGACGGCTCCTTTGTTCCCGGAAGCACAGAATCGATCTCTTTCATCCGTTCCCGCGGGAACTCCGAATGATCCGTCACCTCGATCACATAGCCGGTGCGCAGCGCATTTCCTGCACCAAACGGAATTTTTACCCGCACGCCGGGTGTCACGCTGTCTGCCAGGCGCTCCGGAATCCGGTAGCCGAAGGGCCGATCCACTTTTTCATGGGAGATATCCACGATCACGTTCGCAAATTCTTTTTTCAAAAAGAAATTCCTCTTTCTTTTAAGATATCCGCAATCAAATCTCTTTCATCCATCGGGTATTTCACACCCTTAATTTCCTGATAATCCTCGTGTCCCTTACCGGCGAGCACAATGATGTCGCCGGGCTGTCCGTGGTCGATCGCATAGGCAATGGCTTCTTTGCGGTCCGGGATGGAAATATAGACGCCATCTGTCTTTTTCATGCCTGTAATAATGTCTTCGATAATCGCCTCCGGCTCTTCAAAACGCGGGTTGTCGGACGTGATGATCGTAAAGTCCGCAAGCTTTCCGGACACCTCTCCCATCTCAAACCGGCGCTCCCGGGAACGGTTGCCCCCACAGCCAAACACACAGACCAGCCTTCCGTGCTCGTACTCCTTTAACGTCGTCAGCAGGCTCTTCAACGCCATCGCATTGTGGGCATAATCGATCATCAGAGTAAACGCATTCGAAACCTTGACCATTTCGATACGTCCTTTGACCTTTGCTGCCAGAAGTGCCTTACAGATATCCGCCTCCGACACCTTAAAATGTCTGCAGATCGCAATCGCAGTCAGCGCGTTGTATACCGAAAACCTTCCCGGCATCGCGATTTCTGCATGGAAATTCATCAATCCGGTCACATCAAAGGCGATGCCGAGATGTCCCTGTCTGTTTGTAAACTGCAGGTTCTGTGCGCGCAGGTCGGCTTTTTTAGACATGCCGTAGGTTTCCAGACTGCAGGTGTGCTCCTTTGTAATAAGCTGCCAGTGCACATCGTCACAGTTTGCAATCCCGACGCGGCACTGTTTAAACAGCAGACTCTTACAATGCGCATATTCTTCAAAGCTCCCATGTTCGTTTGGTCCGATATGATCCGGCTCCAGATTTGTAAAAATACCGAAATCGAATACAAAGCCCTGGGTCCGGTGGAGCATCAGTGCCTGAGAGGAAACCTCCATTACAACGGTATCACAGCCAGACTCCACCATTTTGGCAAAATATTCCTGCAAAAGATACGATTCCGGCGTCGTATTGACCGCGTGGATATGCGTGTCTCCGATGATTATTTCAATGGTTCCGACCAGTCCTACCTTTCGTCCCGCATTTTCCAGGATGGATTTTACCAGATAAGTGGTCGTCGTCTTGCCCTTTGTTCCGGTGATGCCGATCGTCGTCAGTTTTTTTGCCGGATGGTCAAACCACGCCGCAGATACGAACGCGAGGGCATAGCGGGTATCCTCCACCCGGATCAGGGTCGTTTCCGACTGTTTCGGAAGCTCTACTTCTTGGGATACGATAATCGCAGCCGCTTTTTTCTCTGCAGCCTCTGCTGCAGCCTGATGTCCGTCAAAATTTGCCCCCTTGATGCAGACAAACAGACAGCCTTCTACAATTTTTCGGGAGTCATAAACGACCGCCGTAATTTCTTTTTCCAGATTTCCTCTTTCACAGGTAAAGGTAAGCTCACTCAAAAGCTCTTTCAATGCTTTCATGAAATCGGTCTCCTTTCCGATCCGCTGCAGTTTCGCAGGAACGAACTATTACAATTTACAATCATAGCATATTGGCAGACATCCTGCAATTTAGTACAGATTTTTCACCTTAAATTCGCGCTCCACCTCGCGGCGCTGATCCTTCTTTGCAATATCCTGTCGCTTGTCGTAGAGCTTTTTGCCGCGGCAGAGACCGATCTCCATCTTTGCGCGCCCGTCCTTAAAATAGACCTGCAGCGGCATGATCGTATAGCCTTTTTCCTTACATTTTCCGGCAAGCTTTAAAATCTCTGCTTTGTGCAGCAGAAGCTTTCTCGTGCGCAGCGGGTCTTTGTTGAACAGATTTCCCTTTTCATAGGGGGAAATATGCATGCCATAAACGTACATTTCGCCGTTGTCTTCCTGTATAAACGCTTCTTTAATGCTGCACTTTCCAAGGCGCAGGCTCTTTACCTCCGTCCCGGCGAGTGCAAGACCGGCTTCCCAGGTCTCCTCTACAAAATAATCGTGATATGCTTTTTTATTGTTCGCGACCAGTTTCTGTGCTGATTTTGCCATCGTTTCCTCTCTTTTCCGCCTCTTCCAGCTCAAAATCCACCGTTCCGGCATACCGGTTTGCCCCCGTCACCCGAACCGTCACCGTTTCGCCCAGCTGATAGGTTTTGCCTGTGTGTTCGCCGACCAGCGCAGAGTTTTCTTCATCGAAGATAAAATAATCGCTGCGCAGGCTCGATACCGGAACCAGTCCTTCTACCGTATTCGGAAGCTCTGCATAAAAGCCCCAGCCCGTCACACCGGAAATGACTGCTTCCATCGTCTCCCCGATATGTTTTTCCATATACTGCGCCTTTTTCATCTTTTCACAGATGCGCTCCGCCTCGTCCGCACGCCGCTCTGTCTCGGACGAATGCTTTGCCACGCCGTTTAAAATGTCCTCGTAATGCTCTTTTCGCTTTTCGGTTAACCGTCCCCGCAGAAACTCCTTGATAATTCGGTGAATCTGTAAATCGGGATATCGTCTGATTGGGGACGTAAAATGGCAATAATGTGTTGCTGCCAGTCCAAAATGTCCGCTGCACTCCGGCGAATAGACCGCGCGCTTCATGCTGCGCAGAATCAGTCTCGACAGCATCGCTTCCTCCGGCGTCCCTTCGATCTGATCCAGAAGCTTTTGCAACTGCTTCGGATGGACGTCTGCCCCGTTTTCCTGACGCTTTCCCTGTTTGCGCCCGATATGCAGCCGATAGCCGAAATTTCCTAAAAATACGGACAACTGCTGCATTTTTTCCGGATCCGGGTTATCGTGTACGCGGTATAAAAACGGCTCCTCCAGCCAGTAAAAATGCTGTGCCACCGTCTCGTTTGCCGCCAGCATAAAATCCTCGATCAGCTTCGTCGCGTCGTTTCGCTCATGCGGGTGAATCGACAGCGGCTCGCCGTTTTCATCCAGTTCGATCTTGCTTTCCGGAAAATCAAAATCCACCGCGCCGCGCTCTTTTCGCTTCTGCCGAAGCACCTTCGAAAGCTTCGCCATCTCTGTAAGCATCGGTGCTTCATCGCGGTATGCTTCCCAAAGGACTTCGTCGCCGTCCAGAATTTTTTGCACCTGTGTGTAGCTCATGCGCTTGTCCACACGGATCACCGATTCCACAATCTCATAATTGCCGATAGTTCCGCCCTTGTCCACTTCCATCAGGCACGACAGTGCCAGTCGGTCTTCTCCGGCATTTAGCGAACAGCACCCGTTGGACAGCTCCTTAGGAAGCATGGGAATCACGCGATCCGGCAGATAAACGCTCGTTCCCCGTTCCTTTGCCTCCCAGTCCAGCGCGGAATTTTCCTGCACATAGTCTGCAACGTCCGCAATATGAACACCCAGCAGCCATCTGCCGTCTTTTTCTTCAAGGCTGACTGCATCATCCAGGTCCCGCGCGTCCTCGCCGTCGATCGTCACCATCCGTACCGCCCGGAGATCTCGCCGCATCACGCAATCCGTCTCGCTGACCGGCTTGGAGACGCGCTGCGCCTGATTCAATACCTTTTCCGGAAATTCATCCGGAATGCCAAGGGCACGCACAACAGAGAGCATATCGATGCCCGGCTCATCTCTTCCGCCCAGCACCTCTATGATCTCGCCCTCCGGACTTTTGCCCTCTTCCCGACTCTCGATATATTCTGCAACGACCTTCGCACCGTCATAGGCATCCTTTTTCTTTTCCCGCGGGATAAAAATATCCGGCAGCTTTTTGTTGTCCGGCACGACAAAGCCAAAGTTTTCACTCGACTGGTACAAACCAACTGCACGCAGGAGCTTCTTTTCTGCGCGCACATACCGTCCGCGCTTAGTCTGCTCTATTTTCCCCTCTTCCAGAAGCTCCTCCAAAATACGCTTTAGCTCGCGCCGGTCTTCCGGTTTTACCTGCATGAAGATTGCGAGCTCCTTTTCTTTCATCGGGACGTACTTTTCGTCCTCCACCAGCTCACAGATCAGTTTTTTTCTCTTTTCAAATAAATCTTCCATATATCACCTGTTATAAAATGAAACGGTGCCTTCCGCGCTACCGCAGTGCGATCTCATGTTACATACGGATTGCTCCGTGCTTTACACCACTGTAATACTACCAAATCGAATCCGGCTTCTGACGGATTCGTCGCCTGCGGCGGGTCGCGTAAGCGACATCTTCCGTTCCGCCGCAGTGCGATAAAGTGCTTTTTTAGCTATCAGCAAAGCTGATAGCTAAAAAAGCACCCCGCCGTGCGGAGTGCTTTCGTAACATTCTGTACTTCTTATCCACGATATGCGCTCAGACAATACCGCTTATCAGTCCCAGATTCTGGTGATGTTCAGAATTACTGCAACTACCATGAAGCCGATTGCCAGCCATTTGGTAATTTTAACAAGCAGTCCTTCCATAGAACGACCTTTGTTCTTTCCCCAGTAGGAATCCGCTGCTCCGGAAATCGCTCCACCAAGTCCCTGCTGCTTTCCTTCCTGCATAAGTACAACAACGGTAAGCGCAATACAATCTATGGCAAAAATTACAGTAAGAATAGTTCTCAAAATCTGCATTTCAGTTACACCTCCTAATCAACTAGAATTCATTCTATCATAACCATTCTTCGATTTCAACTGTTTTTAGTCATTTCCATTTCAAATTTCCATTTCAAAAAACAATTTGCGGGCTGCATGTAAACAGCCCGCTCTTTCACCCTTCCCTGCCAAACGGATTCTCATAAACTGCCTGTTTTTCAAGCTGTTCTGCAATCCTGAGCAGTTGATTGTATTTTGCATTTCGATCCGATCTGCAGGGTGCTCCGGTTTTGATCTGGCCTGCACCGGTTGCAACTGCCAGATCTGCGATAAATGCATCTTCTGTCTCACCGGATCTGTGTGAGATTACTGCACGATAGCCTGCATTCTGTGCCATTTCTACTGCATCCATAGCTTCACTCAACGTGCCGATCTGGTTCACCTTGACAAGAATTGCATTCGCCGCATGAAGCTGTATCCCACATTTCAGTCGTTTGATATTTGTAACAAAAAGATCATCCCCTACAAG
>ERZ827450.3185-NODE-3185-length-11618-cov-3.491654_pt1 | contig 11618 bp, 9 predicted proteins | sample MGYA00519773_ERZ827450 | MGnify/ENA primary metagenome ERZ827450 (study PRJEB31778, sample SAMEA3449306) | human gut metagenome | biome: human gut; feature: human-associated habitat; material: faeces | place: United Kingdom | collected 2010/2012 ...
AACAAGCGGCTCGTCGCGGCCTTGTCGGCCGCAGGCTGCCGCGCGATCGGGCTGTCGGGTGCCGACGGCGATGCCGTCACCTCGGTGCGGCGTGCGGCCGGAGCCGTCGACTACGGCTATGTGGGCGACATCGCCGAGGGGGGCGTGAACGTCGAATTGCTGCGCACGCTGCTCGATGCGGGGCTGACGCCCGTCTTCTCGGCCATCACGTGCGACGGGCGGGGAACGCTGCTCAATACGAACGCCGACAGCGTGGCGTCGGCCGTGGCGGTCGCCGCTTCGCGCATCGCGCCGACGCAGCTCGTCTTCTGTTTCGAGAAGGCGGGGGTGTTGCGCGACGTGGAGGACGAACGGAGCGTCATCGCCGAAATCACGCCCGACACCTACGCCGCGCTGCGTGCCGAAGGGGCGATCAGCGCGGGGATGCTGCCCAAGATCGACGGGGCGCTGCGCGCCGTCGCCAGCGGCGTGGAGAGCGTGGTCATCAAGCAGGCCGAGGCGCTGCTCAACGCGGGCGGCACGACGATCCGGGGTTGACGAAACGATTGCGCAGACGGTTATGGAGAGATTGAACGAATTGCAGGCCGAGGCGGTCGCACTGCTCGAAAAGCTGGTGGCCACTCCGTCGGTGTCGCGCGACGAGGCGCGCACGGCCGATCTGCTGACGGGCCACCTCGCGGCGCACGGCATCGCCGCCGAGCGGCTGTACAACAACGTCTACGCGCGCGCGGCGCATTTCGACGCCGCGAAGCCCACGCTGCTGCTCAACTCGCACCACGACACGGTGCGTCCCACGGCGGCGTGGACGCGCGACCCTTTCGCGGCGACGTGGGAGGGCGAACGGCTCTACGGGCTGGGAGCCAACGACGCCGGCGCGTCGGTCGCGGCCCTCACGGCCGCCTTCCGCCACTATTACGATGCAGAGTTGCCTTTCAACCTGCTGCTGGCCCTCTCGGGCGAGGAGGAGTGCATGGGCGAACACGGCATGCGCGCCCTGCTTCCGCAACTGGGAACGATCGACATGGCGCTCGTCGGCGAACCGACGGGCATGCAGGCCGCCGTCGGCGAGCGGGGACTGGTGGTCCTCGACTGCGAAGCCCGCGGCAAAAGCGGCCATGCGGCGCGCAACGAGGGCATAAATGCGCTCTATATCGCACTCGACGACATCGCGCGGCTCCGCAGCTTCCGCTTCGACCGCGTATCCGAACTGCTGGGACCGATCGGCATCGCCGTCACGCAGATCGCGGCCGGCACCCAGCACAACGTCGTGCCCGACTCGTGCCGCTTCGTCGTCGATCTGCGCACGACCGACGCCTACACCAACGAGGAGACGGTCGAAATCCTGCGCGGCGCACTGCGCTCCCAAGCCGCGCCCCGCTCAACGCGCATCCGCGCCTCGGCGCTCGACGCCGCACACCCGCTCGCACGCGCTGCGCAGGCCGCCGGACGCCGGAGCTACGTCTCCCCCACCACGTCGGACATGGCCCTGATGCCCTTTCCGTCGCTCAAAATGGGTCCGGGAGAGTCGTCGCGCTCCCACACGGCCGACGAATACGTGCTCCTCTCGGAGATCGGGGAGGGAATCGGGATTTACGAAGAATTCATCCGGCAACTCGCCGGAATCCTCTGACGCCGCCCCGCGCGGCAGGCGGCCGAATCCCCGCCGCGAAAGACACCCGCCCCGTGCGGAAGACAGATTTGCAAACGCGGCGCACCGCCGCAAACCACCGGCCGCCGGCAATACGGAGCCGGCACGAAATGAGAAACGAATACACACACGCTATGGCAACCAAACTTTGGGACAAGGGCTTCGAGCCCGACAAGATGATCGAGGAATATACCGTCGGCGACGACCGCGAACTGGACATGCGGCTGGCGAAATACGACGTCGAAGGGTCGCTGGCCCACATCGCCATGCTCGAAAAGATCGGGCTGTTGACCTCCGCCGAACTGGAGGAGCTGACCGCCGGACTGAAAGAGATCGCCGCCGAGATCGAAGCCGGACGCTTTGCGATCGAGCCGGACACCGAGGACGTCCACTCGCAGGTGGAGCTGATGCTCACGCGGCGGCTGGGCGACGCGGGCAAGAAGATCCATTCGGGCCGCTCGCGCAACGATCAGGTGCTGGTGGACCTCAAACTTTTCCTGCGCGACGAACTGCGCCAGACGGCCGACGCCGTAAAAACGCTGTTCGACCGGCTGCAAGGCCTGAGCGAACAATACAAGGAGGTGCTGATGCCGGGGTACACCCACCTGCAGATCGCCATGCCCTCGTCGTTCGGACTCTGGTTCGGCGCCTACGCCGAAACGCTCGTAGATGACATGCGGCTGGTTGCCGCCGCATGGCATATCGCCAACCAGAACCCGCTCGGCTCGGCCGCCGGATACGGCTCGTCGTTCCCGCTCGACCGCACGATGACCACCCGTCTGATGGGCTTCGAGGAGCTGCACTACAACGTCGTGGCGGCGCAGATGAGCCGCGGCAAGAGCGAACGCGCCGCAGCAGCCGCCATCGCCGCCGTGGCCGCGACGATCGGCCGGCTGGCGATGGACGTATGTCTGTTTATGAGCCAGAATTTCGGGTTCGTGTCGCTGCCCGACGAGCTGACCACCGGGTCGAGCATCATGCCCCACAAGAAGAATCCCGACGTCTTCGAGATCATGCGCGGACGCTGCAACCGCCTGCAATCGGTTCCCAACGAGATCGCGCTGCTGACGACCAACCTCCCCGTGGGTTACCACCGCGACCTGCAACTGTTGAAGGACATCCTCTTCCCGGCGACGACGGAGATCAAACGCACGCTCGCGATGTGCGACTTCATGCTTGCGCACATCCGCGTCAACGAGCACATCCTCGACGACAAAAAATACGACTATCTGTTCACGGTGGAGGACGTCAACCGGATGGTGCTGGCGGGCACGCCCTTCCGCGAAGCCTACAAGCAGGTGGGCATGGCCGTCCAAAGGGGCGAATACACGCCCACACGCGAGGTGCGCCACACCCACGAAGGCAGCATCGGCAACCTCTGCACGGCCCAGATCCGCCGCAAGATGGAGCGCGTGATGCAGGAGTTCGAGTAGGCGCGGCGCGGGCGGACAACAGGCGCGGCGGCGAAAAGCAGGCGCGGACAGGCAACAGACGCGGCGGCGAGATGCAGGCGCGGTGCGGGCAACAGGCGCGGATGTTTGGCCGTTCGGAATAATTGACTAACTTTGTCTGTAACCAACCCAAACCGACAAAGCAATGAATCTGAAACGCATGCTGTTGCTGCTGGCGTTGTCCGCAGCTATTTCGGCCGTCGCCGGACCGCAGAAAGTCAAGACCTCCGTTGAAAAAGTGACCCTGTTCATCGACGGGGCGCAGGTGACGCGCACCCGGCAGGTGGACCTACCGGCCGGAAATTCGACGGTCGTATTCACCGGACTGTCGCCCTATCTGGATGACAAGAGCATGCAGGTCAGCGCCAAAGGTCCATTCACGGTGACGGCCGTCAACCGGCTTTTCAACCACACCGACAGCCTCGAACGCTCGACCCGCCAAAAGACGCTCGAACAGACGCTCGAAGAGACGCAGCGGCAGCTGGACCGGCTGAAGGCCTCGCGCGAGGTCATGGATGCGGAGAGCGAACTGCTGAAAACGAACTGCTCGGTCGCCAACCGGAACGTCGCCACCCCGCTGGCCGCCATCAGGGAGTTGAACGAGTACTATGCCGCACGGCTGGAAACGCTGAAAAGCAAGACGCTCTCCCTCGACGCGGAAGAAGAGAAAATCAACGAGCGCAGACGGCAGATTCTGGCCGAACTGGTGAATCTGGGCGGCAGACAGTCGGACCCGATGAGCGAAGTGGAGGTGCGGATCGAAGCCCCCGCGACCTGCAAGGCGTCGTTCACGCTGACCTACTACGTCCGCAACGCCGGCTGGTTCCCCTCGTACGACATCCGTTCGGGCGGGTTGTCGGAGCCGGTGGAGATCTCCTACAAGGCCAATATTTTCCAGAACACCGGAGAGGAGTGGAAGAACGTCGCCTTGACGCTCTCCTCGTCGAACCCCAATACCGGGAGCATCGCCCCGAAATTGCAGACCTGGCGGCTCGACTACGGTCTCGTCCCGCCCCGCTACAACCTCAACATGACGAGCAACACCGTGTCGGGAACAGTCCTCGACCATCAGCGCAAACCCCTGCCCGGAGCGACCGTCCTGATTCCCGGCACGACCATCGGCGCCGTCACCGACACCCGAGGCAGCTACTCGATCACCGTTCCCAACGGTGCTTCCAGCCTGCAATTCAGCTACGTCGGCTACATACCCCGAACGGAGCGAATCACGGGCAACACGATGAACGTCGTGATGCAGGAGGATGCGACGAAGGTGGACGACGTGGTCGTCATGGGATACGGCGTCTCGAATCAACTGGCAGGCGCCGCACCGGGTGTCCGGATTCGCGGCACAGCGGCTTCGGACAGAAAGGTGGCGGAAGTCGATTTTGCAGACTTCGACGCCGAGAGCGCCGTGATGGAGGTGGAGCAGACGCAAAATCAGCTGGGCTACGAGTTCGAAATCAGACAGCCCTACACCATCCCTTCAGACGGCAAGAGCGTCGCAGCCGAAATCGGGAGGTTCGACCTGCCGGCCGCCTATATCTACCAGAGCACGCCGAAGATCGACAAGGACGCCTTCCTCGTGGCGGAGGCCACCGGCTGGGAGAGACTCAACCTGTTGCAGGGCGAGGCGAACGTCTATTTCGAAAACACGTTCGTCGGCAAGAGCATCCTCGATCCCGGTCAGACGAGCGACACACTCCGCTTCTCGATGGGCCGCGACCGGAGCATCCGCATCGAACGCACCAAGGAGAACGACTATTCGTCGCGCCGCGCCATCGGTTCGAACCAGACACAGACCGTGGCGTGGAAGTTCTCCGTGCGCAACACACGCCCGGAACCCGTCGTGCTGACGCTCGCCGACCAGCTGCCCGTATCGCGCAACAGCGCCATCGCCGTATCGGCCGAGGAGTTGAGCGGAGGCCAGCTGGACAAGGAGAGCGGCATCGTCACCTGGAGACTGGAGCTGAAACCCGGCGAGCAGCGCGAACTGCGCCTGCGCTACGCCGTGAAATATCCCAAAGGACGCAGCCTGACAATCGAGTGACCCGAAGAGGGGAGGGAAACGAAAAAGGGAGGACTGCATCGTCCTCCCTTTTTTCGAAGCCGTAACTTCCGCCTATTTGATGCGCTCGTAGTACTCACGGGTGCGGGTGTCGACACGGATCTTGTCGCCCGTGTTGATGAACAGCGGCACACGGATCGTGGCGCCGTCCTTCGCCGTCGCGGAATTCACCGTCGCGGGTTTCAGCGAGTTGGTCGACGCCGTGTCGCCCTTGATGCCCGGCTCGGTGTAGATCACCTCCATATCGACGATCGGAGGAAGTTCGGCCGAAAGAACGGCCTCCTTCTCGGTGTGGAACATCACCTCGACGATCTGACCGTCGGTGATCAGGTCGTAGTTGTTGATCAGGTTCCGGTCGATGTTGATCTCCTCGAAAGTCTCGGTGTGCATGAAATGCGCTCCCAGATCATCCTCGTAGGTGAACTGATAAGGACGGCGCTCGACGCGCACCTGCTCGATCTTCTGGCTTACCGACGAGAAGGTGTTTTCCAGCACGCGGCCGTTTTCCAGATTCTTGAGTTTCGAACGGACGAAGGCAGGGCCTTTGCCCGGTTTGCAGTGCTGGAAATCGACCACAAGGAACGTCTTGCCGTCCATTTCGATACACATGCCGATCTTGATGTCAGCTGCTGTAATTGTCATAGGAATATGGTTTATAATTGTTGTTTTTTCGCGCCGCGAAGTTACGAAAAAAATCCGGAAATTCCTATTCCCGGGGCCACGGCCCGCTGCAAACGCCCGCAGAACGGCCTCAAAGCTCTATCGCCTTGCATTTGAGGCCCATCTGCCGGATCTTTTCCAGCGTACGGGGAAGTGCGTAACGCATGTTGCGGAAGGCCTTTTCGCTGTCGTGGAACACCACGATGGCGCCCGGCGCGAGGTGTTTCGTGACGTTCTTCAGGCAGGTGCGGGGCGACAGGCGGCGGTTGTAGTCGCGCGAGATGATGTCCCACATCACCAGTTTGTAACGCTGGCCCAGGAAACGCGCCTGCGCCGGGGTGATGCGCGCATAGGGCGGACGAAACAGTTCGCTGTGGATCAGATCGTTGGCGAAATCGACATCCTCCGTATAGCGTTCGAGGCTCATGCCCCATCCCTTCTGGTGCGAATAGGTGTGGTTGCCCACCTTGTGCCCGGCGTCGAGAATGCGCTTGTAGAGGTCGGGATACATCTCGACGTTCTTGCCCAGCACGAAGAAGGTCGCTTTGGCATCGTACTTGTCCAGCGTCGAAAGAATCCACTCCGTGACGCCCGGCGTGGGACCGTCGTCGAAGGTCAGGAACACGCCGTCCTCGTCGTCGATCTCCCAGATCAGGTCCGGCATCAGGCGCCGGACTATTTTTGGCGGTTTCAAACGCATAACGCGGCAAAAATAGTGAAATTCCGCGCCATTTGGAAAAATATACGTATATTTGTGATAAAGACAACTCGAATCGACCGACTATGAAAACACTTTTCCGGATAACGATCGCAGCGCTGATCGTCGCGACGGCAGCAGGCTGCGACGCCTTCAAGACCCTGAACAATTCGAAAAAAAGTGCACAGGGAAAACCCTACGAACTGATCGTGGTATGTCCCCAGGCGGAGTGGACGGGCGAGGTCGGAGATTCGCTGCGCGCGATCTTCACCGCCCCGGTGCCCTATCTGAACCAGATCGAGCCGATCTTCGACGTGTTGCGCGTCACCGAACGCGGCTTCACGGGCATGGTCGCCGATCATCGCAACATCCTCAAGATTCTGGTCGATCCGGAGCTGAAGGAGACCACGACCGCCGTGCAGTACGACGTGACGTCCGATCCGCAGATCGTGATGACGCTGCAAGGCCCCAGCGACGGAGCGCTGGTGAAATACCTCTCGGAAAACCGGGAGAACCTCGTCTATGCGCTCGAAAAGGCCGAACGCGACCGCGCCGTGAAGGCCAACGAGACCTATGGCAACCCCGGCATCGAGTCGGCCATTCTCAAAACGTTCGGCGTGGAGATGAAGGTTCCGAAGGGCTACACGCTGGCCGCACAGAAACCCGACTTCATCTGGGCGCGCAACGAATACCCGACCGCCAGTCAGGGATTCTTCATCTACTCCTACCCCTACGAAGGCAAGCAGTCGCTCACGGAAGAGGCGCTGGTAGCCGCACGCAACAAGTACGCGGCGCAGATTCCCGGCCCGGCGGAGGGTTCGTACATGATCACTTCGGACGCTTTCGCCCCCGACTACCGCCTGTTCCGCATGGAGGGACGCCTGTGGTGCGAACTCCGCGGATTCTGGGACGTGCACGGCGACTTCATGGGAGGCCCGTTCGTCAGCTATACGACCGTGGACACGGCCACCAACCGCGTCTTCACGCTCGACTGCTACGTCTACGCCCCCGATCTGAACAAACCCCGCAAGCGCAACTACATGCGGGGACTCGAACACCTGCTCTACTCGGTGCGTTTCCCCAGGCAGTAACCCCCGCTTCCGGCGCGCAACGCCCAACCGCGCGATGAGAAGAAACCGACGGATATGCAGCAGATACTGACATATGCCTTTCTTGTAATCTACACGGTCACGATCCTCGGCATCGTCCTGGTCATCATCACCGACAACCGGAACCCGCTGAAGACCCTGCCGTGGATCATCGTGCTGGTGTTCGCCCCGGTCGTGGGGCTGGTCTTCTACTTTTTCTTCGGGCAGAACCTCTCCAAGCAGCGCATCATCTCGCGCCGCACGCGCAAACGCATCACCATGCAGCTCGAAGAGGCTCTCGACGACGGACGGCCCGACATCCCGGACGAGCACCTCCCGCTGGCCCGGCTGCTCGCCGCGACGATCCACTCCGTGCCGCTCTACGGCAGCCGCATCACGCCCTACACCGACGGCAAGTCGAAGATGGAGGCGCTGCTTGCGGAGATCGCCCGGGCGAAGCACCACATCCACATCCAGTATTACATCTTCTGCGACGACACAACGGGCTGCCGCCTGCGCGACGCGCTGGTCGCGAAAGCCCGGCAAGGGGTCGAGGTGCGCATCCTCTACGACGACGTGGGGTGCAGCGGCGTGAAAAAGTCCTTTTTCGAGGGGATGCGCCGCGAGGGAATCGAGGCGTTCGCGTTCCTGCACGTCAAGTTCCCGCTTTTCACCAGCAAGGTCAACTACCGCAACCACCGCAAAATAGCCGTCATCGACGGCTGCGTCGGCTTCATCGGCGGCATGAACATCGCCGACCGCTACGTCCGCGGCACGGAGTGGGGATCGTGGCGCGACACCCACTTCCGGATCGAGGGCAGCGGCGCGGCGGGGTTGCAGGCGTCGTTCCTGAGCGACTGGTCGGCGACCACGAAGCGGCACATCGCAGGCGCGGAGTACTACCCCGCGGCGGAACGCCATACGGACGACATCCTGCAGATCGTGCCGAGCGGACCGTTCGGCAAGTGGCGGGCACTGTTGCAGGCCGACAGTTACGCCGTCTCGAACGCCCGGAAGCGAATCTGGATACAGACCCCCTACTACCTCCCGTCCGACGTGCTGAACTCGGCCCTGCAAGTGGCGGCGCTGGCCGGCATCGACGTAAGGCTGATGCTCCCGGCGCGCTCCGACTCGAAGGTCGTGGACCTGGCGTCGCACTCCTATCTCGACGACATGATGAAGGCCGGGGTGAAGATTCTCTTCTACAAACCCGGCTTCCTACACTCCAAACTGCTGATCATCGACAACTCCCTGACCGTCATCGGCTCGGCGAACATGGATTTCCGCAGCTTCGAACACAATTTCGAGGTCAACGCCTTTGTCTACGACAGAGAGTTCACGGCCCGCATGGCTGGGGTATTCGAAGACGACGCCTCGCGCTGTCATGCCCTGACGCCCGGAGAATGGTTCAACCGCCCGCGGCCGCGCCGCTGGGCGGAGTCGCTGATGCGGGTGTTCTCGCCGCTGCTGTAATCCCGCCTAAAAGGCGGAGGGGGGGGGATTTTAGACCGGCAAGTTTTGTGCATCGTAAGACGCGGGGCGGACAGGTAGTACCGACGTACGTCCCGTTCGCCCCGCGTGAGGGATGTGCGGAAATTGCCGCATAAAATCGAACCCTAAATGTCGACGATGCCGTTGCGGATGGCATAGACCACCAGCGACGCGGTGTTCTTGCAGCCGGTTTTTTCGAGGATGTTGGCGCGGTGCTTGTCGACCGTGCGCTTCGAGATGAAAAGTTCGTCGGCGATCTCCTGATTCGACAGCCCCCGGCAGACGGCCACCAGGATTTCACGTTCGCGCGACGACAGCTGTTCGTCCGCGGCGTCTTCCCGCGTGCGCATGCGTCCCGTGAGCGACGAGAGCAGCTGCGGCGAAAAATAGCTGCCGCCCGCAGCCACCGTCTCGACAGCCTCGATCACGTCGCCGATGTCGGAATCCTTCAGCAAAAAGCCCCGCGCTCCGGCTTCGACCATGCGCGAATAGTAACTCTCCTCGCCGAACATCGAGAGCGTGATGATTTTGAGGTCGGGACGCTGCGCCAGCGCCCGCTCGGTCGTCTGCGCCCCGTCCAGCCCCGGCATGGCGAAATCCATGAACACGACATCGGCGTCGACGCCGCCGAGCATCGCCAGAAACTCCTCGCCGCTGGCCGCCTCGCCGACCACGCGGCACGCCGCACAGCGTTCGAGCAATCCCCGCAGGCCGTTGCGGAAAAGCGAATGGTCGTCGACCAGGATGATCTTGTACGGTTCCATTATCGGCGGCGGCGTTTGCGGTTGTGGTTGCGGTTCAGCGGCGCAGGCTCCTCCTGCGTATTGACGCGGATGGCGGCGCGCATGCCCTTGCCCTTGGCCGAGGCGATGTCGAACGTGCCGCCCAGCGAGTTGATGCGCGACGCGATGTTCGAAAGCCCCATGCCGCAGTCCATCATCGCCTGCGGATTGAACCCGCGGCCGTTGTCGGTATAGTCGAGCGTCAGCTCCGAGCCGTTCTGCGACAGCGAAAGGTTGATCGCCGAGCAGGCGGCGTGCTTGAGCGAGTTGTTGATCAGTTCGCAGATCACGCGATAGAGAATCACCTCGATGTCGGTGTCGTAACGTTCCGAACGGAGGTTCGTCGTGAAACGGATCTTCACGTCGTGCATCGCAGCGCTCTTGTCGATGAAGTTCTGCACGCCCCGCGCCAGCCCGAAATCGTTGAGCACGTGGGGCGAAAGGTTGTTCGAAATCTCGCGCAGCGAGCGGATCGCCTCGTCGATCACATAGGTCGTATTGTCGATGATCTCGCGCTGCTCGGCGTCGTGCTCCTCACGCGCGAGGGCCGTAAGCGACATTTTGGCCGAAGAGAGCAGCGGCCCGAGACCGTCGTGCAGCTCCTTCGAGAAACGCGACCGGGCCTTCTCCTCGGTGCGGAGCACGGCCGTGAGGATACGCTTGTTGAGCAGCGACCGCTGACGGTTCAGACGGTTGATGTATTTGAACAGCTTGTGGGCGTACATCACGCCGATCGACAGGCAGATCGAGATCACGATCCCCAGATAACCGAACCACCAGCGGGGAATGATCTCGAAGCCCGATACGAGAAGCAGCTGGATGAGGCGTTCGACCGACAGCAGCGAAAAGCCCACGATGAAAAGAATCCACACCGAATTGTATTTGGTGGTGCGCACCAACCGCAGGGCATAGCCCGTGGCGACGCATTGGATGACGATGGCTATGACTAACAGGATCTTGATCAGCATAGGCGGACATTTTTTGACAAAAATAATTAAAAATTAAGAATTAAGCATTAAAAATGCCGCCTTCGGACTGCTCTCCGCCGATTTTCCGGTCCGGCGCCCCTCTCCGGTCACTTCAAGACCTTCGTCAGATTCTTCAGCTGGCGGTAATCCGTCAGATCGACCTGCACGGGAACCACCGCCACGTACTTGTTGGCCAGCGCCCATTCGTCGGTGTCGGTGGCTTCAGGCTCGCCGTTGACGAATTCGCCCGTGAGCCAGAAATACTCCCGGCCCCGGGGGTCTTCGTGGCGGTAGAACTCTTCGCGCCAGAAACCGCGGTTCTGGCGGCAGAGTTTCATTCCCTTGAGTTCCCCGACGCTGCCGACCGGAACGTTCACGTTCAGGCACAGCGGCAGTTCGACCTCCGCGGCGAAGATGTCGCCGACGATCCGCCGGCCGTAGACCACCGCAGCGGCGAAATCGGCGTCGGCCCCGTGGTCGTCGAGCGACAGCCCGACGGCCGGACAGCCGTAGAAACTGCCTTCGATGGCGGCGCCCATCGTCCCGGAGTAGAGGACGTTGACGGCCGAGTTGGAGCCGTGGTTCACGCCCGAGATCACCATGTCCACGCGCTCGTCGCGCAGCAGGTAGTCGAAGGCCATTTTGACGCAGTCGACCGGCGTTCCCGAAAACGCGTAAACCACGACGCCCTCCTCCTCGCGGATGCGGCGCAGGTAAAGCGGATTGTACATCGTGATGGCCTGGCTCATGCCGCTCTGCGTCGTCTCG
>ERZ827450.3196-NODE-3196-length-11584-cov-3.906236_pt1 | contig 11584 bp, 8 predicted proteins | sample MGYA00519773_ERZ827450 | MGnify/ENA primary metagenome ERZ827450 (study PRJEB31778, sample SAMEA3449306) | human gut metagenome | biome: human gut; feature: human-associated habitat; material: faeces | place: United Kingdom | collected 2010/2012 ...
CGCCCGCTTGCGCCGGTGGCCGGACACCATCTGATAACTGCCGTTCGGCATGGGACGGACCAGCGATGGGACCAGGACGCCATATTGCTTTACACTGTCCGCCAGTTCCACCATACTTTGATCCATCCGCACCTTGAATGGGTGATTGGGAAAGTCGCTGATCTCCGCGGCAGTCAGGTCGGTCACATAGCTGCGCTGGGCGTTGTCACGTTCTTCCTGGGTAGAGAACAGGTCGTTATAAGCCTCGTTCAGCCCCAGGTCGATTGCGGCTCCTTTGCTCAAGGATGCTCACCTCCTCCACAAGCGCGATATATGCTGCGGCTACTTTCCCTCTGCTGTCATGGGTGAAAATGCTCTTGCCCTCCACGCTACACTCTGCTGCCCGGACAGAGAAGGGTATCTCTGTATTCAATACCCGGAGATTGCTCCCAGTCTGCCGCAGGGCTGCAATGATGTTTTTCGTGTTGTTAGTACGGTTATCCACCATAGTCAGCAGGACGCCGTCGATTTTCAGCGTTGGGTTGATCTGCCGCCGTACTTTGGCTACCGATCCCATCAACAGCTTCAAGCCCTTGGTGGACAGATAGTTGGCCTGACATGGGATAAGAACGCTGTCCGCCGCTGCCAAAGCGTTGATGGTCAGCATACCCAGTGAGGGCATACAATCGATCAGAACGTAATCATAATCCCGTTTGACTGCGCCCAGGTAACTACGCAGCACAAATTCCCGGCTCATAGTGTTCACAAGACTTACTTCAAAGCTGGACAGGCCGATGTTGGAGGGCACCAAATCGACCCCTTCAATATTTTTTAAGATGCCCCTGTCTCGTGGTGAGAGGATACCATTGTCTACAACGACTTGCATCAGATCGGAGATGGTTGTTTCAAGGTCATCCGGGTTCTTAACGCCAAGGCTCACCGTAAGACTTCCCTGGGGATCCGCGTCCACAAGCAAAACTTTTTTCCCCTGCTGTGCCAGTCCTACGCCCAAATTGACCGCCGTGGTTGTCTTACCGACACCGCCCTTTTGATTGGTGATGGCAATTACTTTGCACTTGTCCATAGGCTGCTACCTCCATTTCTTCAGTTGTAGTTATAGCCGTATGTGGCGCTTGTAGCAGCACAACGACTATGTAAAGTGGGCCGATGGCCCACTAGGAATTTACGGCCTTTCGCTTGTGAGAAGTGCCAGCACATCATTCATGCCTGTGTCGAAGATAAAGTCCTCACTCTTTGCCAGATATTCCTCCATGAACATCTGTGCCAGGGCAGAGTGCTGTTGACAGTCGGTGAAATCCTCTGACGGGGCGATCTCCACAAGGGCGTATATGCCCTCCAACATCTTCATGGCTCCAATGTAGTCGCCATGGCTCACCAGGAGCCGCAGGGCTTTCTCCATGGCCCGCACCATGTCTAGGTCTCCGATCTCCAGAAAAGCGTTCCATAGAGCCTCCGTGCTTTCTCTGGCGGCGCTGCGAACCTCGCTGACCAGTGTCTCAATCTTTCTGTTCTGAGCCTCGTCCTTTTTCCACTTCATGGCTTGTCCTCCTACTGTAAACTCATAGCTGTCAAAAGGGATATAGACGGCTATGTAGGCTCTTGGGCAGGGTGAAAATACTCAAACTGGAAACCGCTCTATTTTTCCATTAGCAGGGGATCGTGCAGGTTTTTTGCCCGATTAGCAAAACACCTCTTAATTTTGATGGAAAAGCAAAAAACCTTGCTAATTGATTAGCAAGGTTTCGGACGGAAAATGGTATGTAGTTCAAAGTGAGTCTGGAAGCGATAATGATTAGCAAAAAATATAAAATTGAGCGCCCACCATTCTAGCGAGAAATATGGCGTTTTCTTATGAGATTCAAAAAGTTATAGAAAAAGCACAAAATCTTCGGAAAACCGAAGATTTTGTGCTGCTAATGGCACCCGCGGGAGGACTTGAACCTCTGGCCTACTGCTTAGGAGGCAGTCGCTCTATCCAACTGAGCTACGCGGGCGAATGGAATTGACGGATTGGAATCGAACTTGAAACGGTATGCTTATGTCTCCGGAGTGGGGCGCTCTATTCCCTACTTAGGAGGCGGTCGCTCTATACGACTGAGCTACAGGGGCATATCAAATAGGCAGAAACCATTGTACCTGTTTTCCGCCCTGCTGTCAATGGGAAAGGGCTGCCGCGCAGGCGGCAGCCCTTCGGCGCTCACTGGATGACCCGTACCCGGATCACATTCTCCAGCGCCGTCACCTCGTCGATGACGCACTGGTCCGCCGGGGCGCTCAGGTCCACGATGGTGTAGGCGTAGTCCCCCCGGGACTTGTTGCTCAGGTTCTCCACATTGATGCCGTCCCGGGACAGCAGGGTGGTGATGCTGGCCAGCATGGCAGGCACGTTTTTGTGGATCAGGCACAGCCGGCACACGCCGCTGCGCTCCTGGCTGACGGCGGGCAGGTTTACGCTGTTGCGGATGTTGCCGTTTTCCAAGTAATCCCGCAGCTGGTCCACCGCCATGACCGCGCAGTTCTGCTCACTCTCCGGTGTGGAGGCTCCCAGGTGAGGCATGGCCAGCACGTGGGGCGCACCCACCAGGCGGTTATTGGGGAAGTCTGTGACATAGGCCGCTACCCAGCCGGTGTCCAGCGCCGCCAGCATGGCATCGTCGTCCACGATCTCGCCCCGGGCCAGGTTGATGAACCGGACGCCCCGTTTCATGGCGCCGATGGCCTTGGCGTCGATCATGCGCTCCGTGTCCTTGGTGTAGTGGATGTGGATGGTGATATAGTCCGCCCGCTTGTAGAGCTCGTTGATGTCCTTCACCACATGGATGTGGCGGTCCAGCCGCAGGGCGGCATCCACAGACAGGAAGGGGTCGTAGCCGTACACATCCATGCCCAGGGACAATGCGATGTTGGCGACCAATGACCCGATGGCCCCCAGGCCGATGACGCCCAGCGTCTTCTTGTACAGCTCCGGGCCGATGAAGGCGGCCTTGCCCTTCTCCACTACGGTGGTCACGTCCACGCCGGAGGCCACCTGCTGCCGGACCCACTGGATGCCCCCGTCCACGTCCCGGGAGCCCATCAGCATGGCGCACAGCACCAGCTCCTTTACGGCGTTGGCGTTGGCACCGGGGGTGTTGAATACCACGATGCCCGCCTCGGAGCAGCGGTCCAGGGGGATATTGTTGACGCCGGCCCCGGCCCGGGAGATGGCCAGAAGGTTTTTCGGAAAATCATAGTCCAGCAGCTTGGCGGAGCGGACCAGGATGGCGTCCTCGTCCGTCTCCGAATCGGAGACGGCGTACAGCGCCGGATCCAGGCGGTTCAGGCCGACGGGAGAGATCTTGTTGAATGTTCTGATACGGTACATGGCAGAATGCCTCCATTGGGCGGCCCCAGCGGGTCGCGGTACTTGCGGGGGAACGTGCGGTGCTGGCACCGCTTCCGCCGCAGCATCTTCTATTATAGGTAGAGGCCGCCGTCCCAGTCAATGTGCCGAACCGCCAAATCCACGGCCGGTTGGGCCGAAAGTTTTTGGAGAGGTATTACTTTTGGAACGGCCTGGGAAAATACCCCAAAAGGCAGTTCTGCGCCTCCGGAACTGCCGCTTTCCTATGAAAACTGCGGAATCGTCCTGTTTTTTTGAAAAAGCCCCTGAAAGCAGCTTGCAAAAATCGAGAGAACGGCATATAATGCAAAACTGTGTGCAAATCTCGACCGGCGGCCGGAATCGGACGGCCGGCAGGGAGGCCGCGTGTGTTGATCCGCCGCCCGGCGTACCCCACGTGGCCCCTTCATAGAGAAAAGGAGATGGAAGATGTGCAGAACGAACATTTGAGGAACATCGCCATCAACGCCCACATCGACCACGGCAAGACTGCCCCACAGGGCTGACACCCTGCGGGGATCGTTTGATAGAAATGCCCGGCGGAAGCACCCGCAAGGGGTACGCCACATCCGTAAGGCGGGAAAGCCGCCAACGGCTGTGCAGTGAATTCCGCCTCCGCCAAGGTTTTGCCGCAGGCAAAACACTTGTACGCGCCGCCCGGCGCGGCCTTGCCAGAGAAGAAGGAGAAGAGAATTATGCAGAACGAACATTTGAGAAATGTCGCCATCATCGCCCACGTCGACCACGGCAAAACCACGCTGGTGGACGAGATGCTGAAGCAGGGCGGCGTCTACCGGGAGAATCAGGAGGTGGTGGACCGGGTCATGGACTCCGGCGACCTGGAGCGGGAGCGGGGCATCACCATCCTGGCCAAGAACACCGCCATCCGGTACAAGGACACCAAGATCAACATCGTGGATACCCCGGGCCACGCCGACTTCGGCGGCGAGGTGGAGCGCATCCTGAAGATGGTCAACGGCGTCATCCTGCTGGTGGACGCCGCCGAGGGCCCCATGCCCCAGACCCGCTTCGTGCTCTCCAAGGCCCTGGAGCTGGGCCACCGGGTCATTGTGGTGGTCAACAAGATCGACCGGCCCGACCAGCGGATCCACGAGGTGGTGGATGAGGTGCTGGAGCTGCTGATGGACCTGGATGCCACCCCGGAACAGTTGGATTCCCCCATGCTGTTCTGCTCCGGCCGCAACGGCACCGCCTCCTACTCCCCCGACGTGCCGGGCACGGACCTCAAGCCCCTGTTTGAGACCATTCTGGAGTATATCCCCGCCCCGGAGGCAGATGTGGACCAGCCCTTCCAGATGCTGGTCAGCTCCATCGACTACAACGACTTCGTGGGCCGGATCGCCATCGGCCGCATCGAGCGGGGCACCTTGAAGCAGAACCAGGACATCGTCGTGTGCAACTACCACGACCCGGAGGCTGTGCTCCGTAAGGCGAGAGCCACCGCCATCTACGAGTTCGAGGGCCTTGCCCGGAATCCGGTGACCGAGTCCACCGCCGGCAACATCATCGCCATGAGCGGCATTCCCGACATCACCATCGGCGACACCATCTGCGTCCCGGACTGCGTGGAGGCGTTGCCCTTCGTGAAGATCAGCGCCCCCACCCTGGAGATGACCTTCTCCGTCAACGACTCCCCCTTTGCCGGCAAGGAGGGCAAGTTCGTCACCTCCCGCCAGCTGCGGGACCGGCTGTACCGGGAGACGTTGAAGGACGTGTCCCTGCGTGTGACCGACACGGACAAGGAGACTGCCTTCAACGTGGCGGGCCGGGGCGAGATGTCCCTCTCCATCCTCATTGAGACCATGCGCCGGGAGGGGTATGAGTTCCAGGTTTCCCCCGCCCGCGTGCTGTACCAGGAGATCGACGGCGTCAAGTGCGAACCCATCGAGCGGCTGGTGGTGGACGTGCCCGGCGACTGTGTGGGCGCGGTCATCGAGAAGCTGGGTGCCCGCAAGGCGGATCTGGTGGAGATGACTCCCGTGGGCGAGCGGATGAAGATCGAGTTCCTGATCCCCGCCCGGGGCCTCTTCGGCTACCGCAGCGATTTCCTGACGGACACCAAGGGCGAGGGCATCATGGCCAGCGTGTTCGACTCCTACGCCCCCTACAAGGGCGACATCTCCCGCCGGGGCACCGGCTCCATGATCTCCTTTGAGACCGGCGAGTCCGTCACCTACGGCCTGTTCAACGCCCAGGAGCGGGGCACCCTGTTCATCGGGCCCGGCGTGCCGGTGTACGGCGGCATGGTGATCGGCGTCAGCCCCCGGAGCGAGGACATCACCGTCAACATCTGCAAGAAGAAGCAGCTGACCAACATGCGGGCCAGCGGCTCCGACGAGGCGCTGCGGCTGGTGCCCCCCAAGCAGATGAGCCTGGAGCAGTGTCTGGAGTTCCTGGCGGACGACGAGCTGCTGGAGGTCACCCCCAAGAGCCTGCGGATGCGCAAGGCCATTCTGGACCACGAGAAGCGCATGAAGGCGCTGCACGGCAAGAAGTAAACCGGCCATTGCATGGGCCCTGGCCCCCGGGAGGGGGCCGGGGCCTGTTCGTTTGCCGCCCGGGCAGGAGGCGGGGGCTGTTGGGAAAGACCGCGCCGCATCCGCAGGGGGGCGATGATCCCGGCGGCCCGGAGGTGGACTGCCCCGCGGGGGAAACCAGCCGCTCCGGGATGCCGGGCCCCGCAGGCTCGGGTACAGCGCCCTCCGCGGCGCCTCAAAAATATTTGTTAAAAATTCTGCCTTGGACGGGAACTTTTTCCCGCTGCCCTGCGTCAGTACAGGCAAACGGAGCAGATGCTCCCCCGAAAGCATTGGAAAGGATGAACGAGAATGAAAAAACGGATTCTGCAATGCCTGTCCCTGATCCTCTGCGCCGCCATGCTGGCGATCCCCGCCGCGGCCGCGGAGACCGCTGACGAAGAAGCGCCCGCCCGCCTGGGCCCCGCGGCCTATTGGGGCACTGTCACCTGGATGGATGAGGACACCTTCCTGCTGGACAGCGGGAAGGAGGACGGCCTGGGCGACGCGGTGGTGGTCCACGTGGGGGATGCCCCCTACCTGGACGCCGTCACCGGCAACACCCTGAACCTGGAGACGCTGGAGGACGGGGACGCCGTCTATGCCTGGGTTGGCCCCGCCATGGCGCTGAGCCTGCCGCCCCAGTCCACGGCCAGCCTGATCGTGGGCAACATCCCCGCCGACTACGCCGTGCCCCAGTACTATGAGATCACCAGCTCCACCGTTACGGAGGAGTCCGCGGTGCTGCATGTGGCGGGCAGCAATGACACGATCACCGTGCCCGCCTCTGCAAAGCTGACGCCCTACCTGACGAAGAACATTGTCACCCTGGCCGATCTGCGTCCCGGCGCCCGCATCCTGGTGTGGTCCGATTCCAAGGGCACGCCGGAGAAGGTGCTGGTGTTCGCCTACGGCTATCGGGGCTATATCAGCGTGGCGGAGGACGGCGTCGTGTCCGTCAACGGCCAGTCCACGACTCAGAAGGCCAAGACCACCGCTGACGGCGACACCCTGCTGCCCATCCGGGCGGTGGCGGAGGCCCTGGGCATGAGCGTCCGCTGGGACGCGAAGCAGGGCGCCGTGGTCTCCTATGGCGATGACATGGTGAAGCCTGCCCCCCTGACCACGGAGACGCTGATGACCGCCATGCCCGGCGGCGCCATCGCCGCGGTGAACAGCGACGGCACCACGGAGGAGGTCTACGGCACCTGCGTGAAGGAGGCCGGTGTCACCTATGTCTCCCGCTCCGCGCTGGCCCAGGCGCTGGACCTGTATCTGGCGGACTGAGTCCGGCACAACAGAAAAACCGCGTATCAGATCCCCGGAGGAAATTTCCACCGGGGATCTGTAACGTTTCGGGGGCGCTGTGCGTTCATTTGGTGAAGGGAGGGAGGACCGTGGACTTTGAGATTCTCTATCGCCTGTATTTCCGGGATGTCTACCGTTATGTCCGGGGACTCTCTCGGGACGAACATCTGGCGGAGGAGATCGCCCAGGAGACCTTTGCCCGGGCCCTGGGAGCGGTGGACCGGTTCGACGGCCGGGGAGACGTCCGGGCGTGGCTGTTCACCATCGCCAGAAATGTCTGGGTGGACCATTGCCGCCGGCACCGGCGGGAGACGGAGCTGCCGGGGGAGGATCTGCCCGGCGGCGGAGACTTTGCCGGGGCGCTGGAGGACCGGGAGGAGGTCTTGGCCCTCCACAGAATTCTCCACACCCTGCCGGAGCCCTATAAAGAGGTGTTCGGCCTGCGGGTGTTCGGGGAGCTGCCCTTCCGGGCCATCGGGCAGGTCTTCGGAAAGACGGAGGGCTGGGCCCGTGTGACCTACTACCGGGCCAAAAGCCGGATCTTGAGACAATGGGAGGCGGAGCGAGATGAAAGTGAGCTGTGACGTGATCCGGGACCTGCTGCCCCTGTATACTGACCAGGCGGCCAGTGCCGACACGGTCGCCCTGGTGGAGGAGCACCTGGCGTCCTGTCCCGCCTGCCGGGAGGAGCTGGGGCGCTTGGGGACAGCCCTGCCGGCGGAGCCGGAGGGGGTGGAGCCCCTGCGGCGCTTCAAGCGGCGGTGGCGGCGGAGGCAGGTCCTCATCGCCGTGACGGCGGCAGTGGTGACGGCGGCGGTGGCGGGGGGGATCTTCCTGACCTGCTTCTGGGGCCGCCGCGTGGCGGCGGGGGATGTGGAGGTCTCTCTGGAACTGCAATGGTCAGGCCTCACTTCCGGGGAGGATTCCGGAGGAGACGGGAGCCGGGGAGAGCTGGAACAGGGGAACTGGAGCGGCGTGATACATGTCTGCTCATCGCATGAGAAGAACCTGCGGTCCAGAATAGAGCCTTTTTCAGAGACAGACGAAAATGGAGTCATCGTTCGGGCGGGCTATGTCATAGACATGTGGGAGGTGCCGGACCGGGCTCCCAGTGGCTCGGGCTCGATCACCGCCGGCTATGGCTATCCCAATGAGGCGGGGCCGATCCCAGAGGACTTTGATATCGTCTTTATTGTCCGCTACCGGGATGGAGAAGTCACTTACTCCGTCCGGGAGATGGGACTACTGGACCCGGCGGGGTGAGAAAAACTTGCGGGAGCAGAATGGCGGCGGGGCTTGTCCACGCCGCTGTTTCCCGTTATAATGGAGGCAACGATTTTTCGATCAGGGGGAATTGGACCATGAACACCCGCATCGAACACGACACCATGGGCGAGATTGCTGTCCCGGCGGAGCATCACTGGGGCGCCCAGACCCAGCGGAGCCTGGAAAACTTCAAGATCGGCGGCCAGCGCCAGCCGCAGGAGATCATCACCGCCTTTGCCTATTTGAAGGAGGCCTGTGCCCTGGCCAACGCGGACTGCGGCAAGCTGACGGCGGAGCAGGCCGGGGCCATCGCCGCCGTGTGCGCCGAGATCCGGGCGGGGAGGTGGAATGACGAGTTCCCCCTGGTGGTGTGGCAGACCGGCAGCGGCACCCAGACCAACATGAACGTCAACGAGGTCATTGCCCACCTGGCTGCGGACCGGGGGATGCGGCTTCACCCCAATGACCACGTGAATGCCTCCCAGTCCAGCAACGACACGTTCCCCTCCGCTCTCCACATCGCGGCGGCCCTGAGCGTCACGGAGCAGGTGCTGCCAGCGGCGGAGCGGCTGGCAGGGGCCTTTCGGAGGCTGGAGGAGGCCTATCCGGACCTGATCCGCATTGGCCGGACCCACCTGCAGGACGCCACGCCCCTGAAATTCGCCCAGGAGGTCTCCGGCTGGCGGGAGCTGGTGGAGGCCCCCTGCCGGATGCTGCGCACCGCCCTGCCGGAGCTGACCAAACTGGCCATCGGCGGCACCGCCGTGGGCACCGGCCTCAACGCCCCCAAGGGGTACGACGAGATGGTGTGCGGGCGGCTCCGGGCCATGACCGGGGTGGACTTCACCCCGGATGCCAACAAATTCCACGCGCTGACCAGCAAGGATGCCCTGGTGTTCGCCCACGGGGCGCTGAAGGCCCTGGCGGCCAACCTCATGAAGATCGCCAACGACATCCGGTTCGAGGCCAGCGGTCCCCGGTGCGGCATGGGAGAGCTAAACATCCCGGAGAATGAGCCCGGCAGCTCCATCATGCCCGGCAAGGTGAACCCAACCCAGTGCGAGGCCGTCACTATGGCGGCCGTGCAGGTGATGGGGAACGACGCGGCCATCGGCTTTGCCGCCAGCCAGGGAAACTTCCAGCTGAATGTGTTTCTGCCGGTGAGCGCCTATAACTTTCTGCTCTCTGCCCGGCTGCTGGGGGATGTGTGCGATTCCTTCCGGGTCCACTGCGTGGAGGGCATCACCCCTAATGTGGAGCGGATGACGGCCAACCTGCACAACTCCCTGATGCTGGTGACCTGCCTGACGCCGAGGATCGGCTACGAGGCAGCGGCGGCGTGCGCCAAGAAGGCCCTTCACGACGGCACTACCCTGAAAGAGGCGGTGCTGGCCCTGGGGTATCTGACGGGGCCGGAATTCGACGAGACGGTACGGCCGGAGAAAATGGTATAAGAGAAGAGTATCCCGCCGGGGACGAAAAGATTCGCTCCCGGTGGGATACTCTGCGTTTCCGGGACGTTTACCGGACGGGGGGGGGATGCGCCCCCAAGAGAGAAGAGGAGGCGAGCGCGTTGCTTTCCATGCTGCTGGCTATGCTGGAGACGGAGGAGGACCGGGAAAGGTTTTTGAAGCTCCATGGGGCCTATGAGAAGAAGCTATACGCCGTGGCGGTCCGTGTTCTGGGGGACCGGACCGCGGCGGAGGACGCGGTGCAGCAGACTTGGCTGCAGCTCATCCGGCGGTGGGACCGGGTGAGCGGCCTGGCCTGGAGCGAGACGGAGGGATATCTAGTGACCGCTGTGAAGAACGTGGCGGTGGACATGCTGCGGAAGGAGCGGCGGGAGGAAGCTCTGCCGGAGGACTGGGATCCGCCCGCTCCGGAGACGGGGGAGACGGACTACCGCTATCTGGTGAGCCTGATCCGGGCGTTGCCGGAGAGCTACCGGCGGGTGCTGGAGCTGAAGTGCGTGGAGGAGGAGAGCAACCGGGAGATCGCCCGGCGGCTGGGGCTGAAGGAGTCCACCGTGGCCACCCGCGTCCTGCGGGGGCGGACCATGCTGGCGGCGGCGCTGGAGAAGGAGGGGTACGTCCATGGATGAGCGGATGCTGCGCCATGCCCTGATGGAGGCCAACCTGGAGCGGTTCCGGGACGTGTTGGACGCGGCGGAGGAACCGGACTGGTCCCACCGGTATTTGAGAAACCGGACGCGGCTGCTGGCGGACCCCTTCGGCTGGGCGAAGCGGATGGCCCGGCCGGTGTGGAAGCGGGCGGCCCGGACAGCGGCCTGCGTGCTATTGGCATGCCTGGTGACCCTGGGGGGCCTGATGGCGGTGAGCCCCGCCGTCCGGGCGGCGGTGCTGGGGTGGTTCCATCAGGTGCAGGAGGATCTGGTGACCTTTATCAACCCGAAGCGGACCGTGGCAGAGGATCCGCCCGGCGGCTGGCGGCTGTCGGAGATCCCGGAGGGCTTTGTGCTGACGGACGTGAGTCCCAAGGAGAGCTCGGGCTATTGGAGGTACTATGAGCCGGGGACCGGCGCATGGCTGTGGTTTGCCGTCTACACGCCGGAGGCGGGAGAGGTAGCTACCAATGTGGACGGAGCCTCGGACGCGGGGGAAAACCACACCACCGTCACTGTGCAGGGGTACCAGGCAGACCTCTTCCAGTCGGAGGGGACAATCCTGCTGACCTGGCAGAACGAGGCGGGATACCTCTTTATGCTGCGGGCCACGGATTTTGGCGACACCGAGACCCTGCTGTCCATGGCGGAAGGCGTGGTGCCTTACGAGGGACCCGGTGTGGCCTGGGAGATGGGCTGGGTGCCGGAGGGCTATGAACCCATGTACCGGGATGAAGGCGCTGGAGCCGTCCAGCAGGTGTGGGTCAGGGACGGGACAACACTGACCTGGCAGTATGTCACTGACCCCATCTGCCCCTTCGAGACCCCGGAGGGGGAGCCGGAGGAGATCGACCTGCGGGGCGTCACCGGCTGGTATTGGACGGCGGAGGAGGAGCCGGAGGAGAGCGATCACCATGTCACCTACCGCTTCCCTTTTCCCGAGACTGGCCGCTCCTTTACGCTGGAACT
>ERZ827450.3202-NODE-3202-length-11559-cov-3.603877_pt1 | contig 11559 bp, 12 predicted proteins | sample MGYA00519773_ERZ827450 | MGnify/ENA primary metagenome ERZ827450 (study PRJEB31778, sample SAMEA3449306) | human gut metagenome | biome: human gut; feature: human-associated habitat; material: faeces | place: United Kingdom | collected 2010/2012 ...
TCCTATAATAGTGCCAGATTGTAAAATCCTTGGTAAAGTAGCGGGAGTATTTAGAAAAATGTAGTATAAAATAAATACCTTTAAAACATAATATATTATAGGGGAATATATTATGGGAAAAGATAAAAAAATTAAAGAGATAGAAGTGGGAGAAGACGTAAGTAGAAATGGTGAATTTATACCAACAGAATTTGCGTGGATAAGTTTGGGATATCAAAAGGAAAATGCAGAAAGATTGCAAAAACTAACAAATAAGAAAAAAGAAACGAAGAAATAAATATAAAAATAAATGTGGCTTTATTAAAAATTAGTAGAAAATGTTTACAAGTAAAAGAACTTTTGAAAGTAAGATTTATTACAATTTAATAAATCCACATTTTTTACTTGAAAGAGGCAAAAAATAATGATAAAATTAAGCTATTAGTAAAAGGGGGTATAAGTATGGATGGTAAAAGTAAAGAAATATATTCAGAGCTTAGTGCTTTTTTGGATAGTATAGATGAAGAAAGAAGAAATAAAATACCAGAAGATTTAAGAGAGCTAATAAATAGCAAAAAAGATGATACTTATACACCAAAATATACTAAAGGAACACCTTTAGAAAAGCTAAAAATGAAAAAAGAAACCAAAGATATGATAAATCTGTTAAATTTTAATTATTGGTGCGAAAATGAAAAACAGAGAAAAGAATTAATGGAAGAAATAGCAAATGGTAAGAAAAATGAAGCAACAAAAAATAATGCATTTAATAAAATAATAAATATATTTAAAAAGAAAAGCTAAATCGAAATGAATAAATAGATAGGAAATTCAATTAAGCCTTTCTTTTTATTAATTTTAAATATCTAAATATTAAATTGGCTTTTATACATATTGTAATAATCTCCTTTTTTAGTAATTAATTCATTATGAGTACCAATTTCTGTAATACGTCCATTTTCTATAAAAACTATAAAGTCACAGCTTTTTATTGTAGATAACCTATGTGCAATAATTATGGCTGTAGAAGTTTCAGTTAGTTTTAAAATAGCTTTTTTAACCATATTTTCTGTTAATAAATCTATATTACTTGTAGCCTCATCTAAAATTAAAATAGGAGGATTTATAAGCATAATTCTGGCAATATTTAGTAATTGTATTTCGCCTTCAGAAAGCATATTTGGACTAGAAATATAAGTGTCATAACCTTGTGGTAACTTTTCTATAAAAGAATGTGCAAATGAGAGTTTAGCAGCATTTTTAATCTCTTCTAATGTTGCGTTAGGGTTTCCATATGCAATGTTTTCCTTTATAGTGCCTTCAAAAATTTTATTATCTTGTAAAACCATACCAATATTTTTTCTTAAATTAAAAATATTAAGATTTTTAATATTTATATTATCTAGTAAAATTTCACCAGAAGTTATTTCGTAAAATCTATTTAACAAATTAACTATTGTGGTTTTTCCAGACCCAGTTTTGCCTACTATTGCAACTGTTTTACCAGCTGGTATATATAAATTCAAATCTTTAATAAAAGTTTTTTGTGTATAAGAAAAAGATACATTTTTAAATTCTATAGAATAATTTGGTTTTGGTCCTAAAACAGTACTAGAATTTATAGGTAAGTTAGAATTATTATTATTAACAAATACTAATAATCTTTTTAAGGAAGCTAAAGCTATTTGCAATTCGCTTATTATAGAAGATATTTCATTAAAAGGTCTAGTAAATAAATTAGTATAAATTAAAAATGTAGATATGTTTCCAATACTAATCTTACCATTCTTACAAAAAACAATTCCAAGCATAGAAATAATAATATATGAAACATTATTAACAAATCTAGTACTAGGGTTTGCTAATGAAGAAAAAAATTGGGATTTATAACCATATTCATAAAGTTTTGAATTTTTTGCATTAAAAATGTTATTAGCTGTACTAGAGTAATTATAATTATCAAAAGTTTTTTTCCCAGTTATAAATTCTTCTATATATGAATTTAAATTAGCTATTAAGTTAGATCTTTTTCTAAATATATTATTACTTCTAGAAATAATACATTTAGATATAGCAAACATTATAAATGATAATAAAATAAGAATAATAGTTAAAGAAATATTTAAATTTATCATTATAAAAATTGCTAAAATAGTAGTAAAAATACCATTTATAATTTTAGAAAAACTCTGAATAATTCCATTAGATACATTTTCTATATCTGTAGAAAACATAGTTACAATATCACCATCTTCAAACTTTTCTAAATAGAAAAGAGGTAAAGAATGCAATTTATTAAAAAGCAATTTTCTAATATTTTTAGAAAGTTTACTAGAATAACTACTTAAAGTAAAATTAACAATTAAATTACTAAAAAACAGACAAATGAATATAAGTGCGAGTATAATAAAATAGTATATTAAATTTGTATTACTTCCTAGTTTGTCTATTAAATTTCCTATTATAACTGGATAAATAATATTTAAACTAGCAGAAAGCATAGAAAATATAATTATTAATAAAATATATAATTTAGAAAATTTAAATTTAAATAATTTCATTGCAGTATACTCCTTTAAATTGCTATTAATTATTAAAAATTAATTCACATTATTTTGTAGTGTATATATTTTTTTATACAAGTCAGAATCCTTTAAAAGTTCAGAATGAGTACCAATGTTTTCAATTTCTCCATTATTAAAAATAATAATTTTAGAACAATTTTTTATAGTAGAAGTTTTTTGTGATGATATAAAAGTAGTAATATTATGTTTTTTAGAATAGGCAAAAATATTTTGCAATACTTGTGATTCTGTATATAAATCTAAAGCACTTGTTACATCATCAAAAATTAATACCTTAGGATTTCCAATAAAACCTCTAGCTATATTTATACGTTGTCTCTGTCCACCAGATAAGTTTGTAGCATTGTCTTTTAAAATGAAATTTAATCCATTTTCTTTTTGGTTTACAAAATCTATTGAATTAGAAAGTTCTAAACTTTTTATAATATCTTCTTTACAAACATTTCTACCTAAAGAAATATTTTCATAAATAGAACCAGTAATAAAGTCTGGGTTTTGGTTAATATATATTACATTCGACTTTAAAAAGTTAAAGTCATAGTTGCAAATATCTTCATTATATAATTTTATAGTACCAGAATTTGCGATAAGTGTGTTATTTAATAACTTTAAAAAAGTAGTTTTTCCAGAACCAGTAAGCCCTATAATACCAACTATTTCACCAGCTCTTATTTTTAAAGAAATATTATTTAAATTATTACTAGAAAAATATGAAAAGTTCACATTATTTATATCAAAAACATAGCTACTATTATTAAAACTTTTTAAGCTTCCTAAATGTATATCTTCTTTTAAATTAAATAATTCTATAATTCTTTTAGAAGAAGCAAAAAATTTTGTATAAATTGTAATTAAATTAGAAAGGATAATAATAGCTAATAGCATTTCAGAAATATAATTTATTATAGCAATAATTTCACCTTTAGATAAATTACCCAAAGTGAATTCTACATTACTAATATTTAAAACTATTAATGTAGTAAAATTTAAAATAAAAATAGAAAAAGGATTTAAAATAAACGATAAAATAGTTGCAATTTTGTTATATATGTAGTTTAAATTATTTATTTTATCAAATTTATTTTTTTCATGTTTTATAGTCACGAAGCTACGAATTAATTTTATATTTAATAAGTTTTCTTTTATTCGTAATACTAATTTGTCTAAATATAAATTAGCTTTTTTATAAAGATTACTAGCAGTTTTTGCAACTAGAAAAATTACAGTAAATAAAATTATGCTAGATACAATAATATTTACTGCAATTTGAACATTAATTAATGAAATCATAACAATAGAGCCAATAAAGATAAAAGGAACTCGTATTACTAAACGAATAAACATAGAAATACCTAATTCTAAATTTGTAACATCATTAATAATTCTATTTACAATTGCAGAGCTTCCAATTTTATTTAAATTACTAGAATTTACTTTTTGAATATGGCTAAAAAGTTGTTCTCTTAATGTTTTACTATATCCCTGTGATGTAATTGCAGATATATACTGAGCAGTACAAGCAAAAATAAGACCTAATATTACAAAGGCAACTAAGAATAAAGAATATTTTAAAATGTCATTGCTAGAAAAACTTTTATAATTATCTATAAAAAAAGCTATAATAATTGGTAGTAAAACTTCTATTATTGCTTCTAATAATTTAAAGGTTGGACCAAGTATCAAATTTAACTTATAATTTTTTAAATATTTTAGCAGATTTTTCATTAATAACCTCTTTTTTGTAATAATTCAAAATTATTATATCATTAAATTAATAAAAATATGTAAATATTTATTAAATTTAATTACACTATTAAAAGTTCAATTACTATGTAAAAATATACATATATAAGTAGACATTTTATTATATATAATATAAAATGTAGTATATATTTAGGAGGATAATAATGAAAGCTTTAGTAACAGGTGCTTCGTCTGGAATTGGTAAGAAAATTGCAATAGAATTAGCCAAAAAAGAATATGACTTAATTCTTGTTTCTAGAGATGAAGAAAAACTAAAAGAAGTACAAAAAGAAATAACTACAAATAGTAAAATAATTGCAATAGATTTATCTAGTAAAGAAAATTGTAAGAGACTATATAATGAAACTAAAGATGATAATATAGATATATTAGTAAATAATGCAGGTTTTGGAGTACATGGTGATTTTGCAAATACAAATTTAGAAAAAGAAGTAAAAATGCTAGAGACAAATGTAATAGCAGTTAATATATTAATGAAGTTATATTTAAAAGATATGATAAAAAGAAATAGTGGGCATATTTTAAATGTTGCTTCTATGGCAGCCTTTGGCCCAGGACCATTAATGAGTGCATATTATGCATCAAAAGCATATGTATATAGGCTATCACAAGGTGTAAAAACAGAACTAAAAAAGCAAAAGTCTAATGTAAAAATTTCGGTACTATGCCCAGGTCCAGTAAGAACAAATTTTAACAAAATAGCAGGAGTAGACTTTGCAGCACCATCGCTAAGTAGTGAATATGTAGCAAAATATGCTGTTTGTAAAATGCTAAAAAATAAGTTTACAATTGTACCAGGGACACTAATGAAAATAACTAGATTTTTAGAAAAAATAGCACCACATAATTTAGTAAGTAATATTGCATATTTTGTTAATTATAAAAAAAATAAGTAAAAGTATTAATTAGTTAAAATTTTGCAATATTTAGATGATTCTACAGTTTAAGTAGAAATATTAATTAGATAAAATAAGGAGAAAAACTTATGAAATTAATGTTTGCTTCAGACATACATGGAAATTCACACTTTTGTAATAAACTTAAAGAAAGATATAACAAAGAAGAGCCAAATAAACTAATATTATTAGGAGATTTATTATATAATAAGTCACTTTTATCGTTTGGAAGAAATAATGAAAGACAAAAAACAGCAGGAATTTTAAATGATATGATGGAATATATAATAGCTGTAAGAGGAAATTGTGACAGATTTAGACCAAGAATTATTATATTTTCCAATAATGAGTGATTATAAAAAATTAAATGTTGATGGATATGAATTTTTCATAACACATGGTCATTTATATGATAAATATCATTTACCTAGTTCTAATAAAAAGGTAATACTAATACATGGTCATACACATATTCCTTGCATAGAAAATACAAAAGAATACATGTATTTAAACCCAGGTTCTGTATCGGATCCACGACAAGGAAATCCACATACATATATGATATATAAAGATAAAGAATTTATAATTAAAGATTTAGAAGGGAAAGAGATTAAGAATATAAAATTAGATGAATACTATTAAGTGTAAAAAAATAGAATATAATATAGTATATGGAAAAATAAAAAATTTATATATTCATGTAAAAGATGGAAATGTTATAGTAAAAGCTCCCAAATATATTAGCAAAGAATATATAGATAATATAATAGATAAAAAAAGAGATTGGATATTAAAAAAATTAGAAGAAACAAAAACAGTAAAAAAGGAAAGGGAATATACCAATAAGGATATAGAAAAATTAAAAAATAAGCTGGATGTTATTTTTAAAGAATTAATAGAAGAAACAAACTTAATTCCAAATAAAGTAAGAATTAGGAATATTAAGTGCGCTTGGGGAAGTTGTTCAAGTAATAAAAACATAACAATAAACTTAAAATTAGTAGATAGGCAAGATATAGAAATAAAATATGTTGTACTACACGAATTGTGCCATTTAAAATATATGAATCATTCGGAAAAGTTTTGGAATTTAGTAGAAAAATATATGCCAGAATATAAAAAAATACGAAAAGAGTTAAAATACGATAGATAAGACAGGAGATATAAAAATGATAAGTTCAAAAGATGGAATAATAGGTTTTGCAATAGGGGATGCAATGGGAGTTCCAGTAGAATTTACAAATAGAGAAAAGTTAATGAGAAACCCTATAACTTCGATGGTTGGATTTATGGGGCATAATGTGCCAAAAGGAACTTGGTCAGATGATACATCTATGACGCTTGCAACAATGGATTCTATAACAAAAGCAAATGGTGATATTATTACAAATGATATGGCAGATAAGTTTTTAGAATGGATGGAACAAGGAAAATATACACCAGGAGGAAAAATTGTAGATATAGATAGAACAACTTTAAGAGCTCTAGGAAAATATAAAACAACAAGAAGAAGTGCTGTAAATTGTGGATGTACAAGTAATACAGATAATGGAAATGGCTCTTTAATGAGAATGTTGCCAATAGTTTATTATTCATATTTAAATTGGTTAGAACAAGATAAAATACTAAAATTGGTAGCGGGAATATCATCAATTACACATGCAAACGAAGTAGTAATTATGGGATGCTATATGTATGTTAATTATGCAATAGAATTATTAAATACTAATAACAGAAAGACAGCGTACACCAAAATTCAAAATTTAGATTATTCGATGTTTTCTATGCCAACAATAAGAGCATATACTAGAATATTAGATAACGAAATTTATCGTTATAGTATAGACGAAATAAAGTCATCTAGCTATATAGTAGATACTTTAGAAGCTATTTTGTGGGTACTTATAAACACAGATACATATAACCAAGCAATAATAGGTGCAATTAACTTAGGAAGTGACACAGATACAATTGCAGCATGTACAGGTGGACTTGCAGGAATTATTTATGGAATAAAAAGTATAAATTCAGACTGGAAAATTGATTTACGCAAGTATTCCGAAATTATAGAAATATGTGAAAAATTTGATGAAACCTTATATAAAATAAATGGTAGAGAAAACAACAATATACCCATAGATAAAAATGAACTACTAAGGAAGATAGAAATTGTAAATGAAGATATAACTAAAGTGCCGGCAGATGCTTTAGTTTGTGCTAATACATCTGGTATATTAGGACAAGGTGGAGAAGGAAATATATTTTCTAGTGCAGGTATAGAACTAGAAAATAAATGCAAAGAATTTGATGTGATACCTAAAGGACAAGCAAAAGTAACAAGAGCATACAGAATTAATACGAAATATATTATGCACACAGTTATACCAAAATGGTATGACGAAAAAGAAACAAATCAAAATGAAATTTTACAAGAATGTTATAAAAATATATTTAGAGTTTCAGCAGACTATGACATAAAAAGTATAGCAATTCCAACATTAGGAATAGGAGCTTGTAGTGCACCAGTAGATATAGCGATAAAAATAGCAATTGATGGAATAATAAAAAACATATCGAAAAATCCAGACATAGAAAAAATATACATAGTATGTAATGATCTTAGGATACAAAGAGCATATGTAGAATATTTATTAGGAAACCGGATAGGGATTTTTAGACAATTCTTAAAATCTTGGTAGAAAAACTAAATTTATATTTAAATTTAGAAGAAGATATTACAAAAATAAAATGCGTAAATAGATAATAATTTATGGTCATAAGTGCTATTGATAAATAAAATAAAAAAGGAGACTTTTAAATTATGAAAAATAATTTAATTAATGAAGATTATAAAGATTTTATAGGAGATATAAAAAATAAAATCAGAAATAGCCAATATGAAGCCATGAGAGCAGTAAACACAGCTTTAATAAATTTATACTGGGGAATTGGACAAGAAATATATAAGCAACAGAGAGAAAGAGGCTGGGGAAAATCAATTGTTGAAGTATTATCCAAAGAGATAAAAAAGGATTTTCCAGATGTTAAGGGCTTTTCGTCAAGTAATTTATGGAGAATGCGAAATTTCTATGTAACATATAGTAACGAAGAAAATCTCGCACCACTAGTGCGAGAAATCAGCTGGAGTAAAAATATAGCTATAATGGAAAAATGCAAAGATCACCTTGAAAGAGAATTTTATATAAAGATGACAAAAAAATATGGTTGGACAAAAGATGTATTAATTAATCATATTGAAAATAAATCTTATGAAAAATATTTAATAAATCAGACAAATTTTGACGAAGCATTACCTGAAAAATATATAAATCAAGCAAAATTAGCAGTCAAAGATGAATATATTTTTGATTTTATGGAGCTTTCTGAACAACACTCTGAAAAAGAGTTAGAAGAAAGTTTAATAAATAATATGAAGGCATTTCTTGAAGAAATGGGAGGTAATTTTGCTTTTATTGGAAGTCAATATCATATAAATGTTGGAGGAGTAGACTTTTATATAGATTTATTATTGTATCATAGAACTTTAAAAAGTTTAGTAGCTATTGAATTGAAAATAGGAGATTTTAAACCTGAATTTGTAGGACAACTTCAATTTTATTTAACTGCATTAGATAAACAAGTAAAACTAGAACATGAAAATCCATCAATAGGTATTATAATATGTAAAAACAAAAATAGAACTGTTGTAGAATATGCTTTAAATAATAGCTATAAGCCAATAGGTGTAGCTACTTATCAGATAAGTGATACTTTACCAGAAAAGATGAAAGACTTATTACCTTCCCCAGAAGAAATAGATAAGAGATTACAGAATATAGAATAGTGAGAAAACATTATGATTTATGAAGAAATAAAAGTAATATAAAATGATAAGACGACATTATAATATTCTTATCATTTTATATTAAGAAATGTATTCATTAATATTTTACAATATCATTATATGTTTCTATTGCATAGCTATCAGTCATGCCAGAAATATAAGTAACAATAGCTGACTTATAATCGCTGATATTATTCATATCGTATAATATTTTATTTTTCAAATTACTTCTATCACTGGATATATTCCAATAGCAAGAAATCCATTTAATAAAAGTATCTATTACCTTTGGATAGAAAGATTTTTGGCTATTTAATTTATATAAAGTTTTCATTCCATCATAACAATTACTTAGAGTATTAAAAATTTCATTTAAAATAAGTGAAAAATATTTTTCTGAAGGTTTCATACAACTGTGTTTATAAATATATTTATAATTAAATTCTTTTAATCTTTTTATTCGTTCATAAGTATTTTCAGAAAATTTTAAGCCATCTTCTATAGAAGAGTTATTACATAAATCTGCTATAAAATCACCGATAATATTAGTATTGTTTAAATTAGCAGATTTAGGAACTTCTAATAGATTATATAATTCAGTTAAATTACTATCTAAAATTCCCATAGATATTGCATCTTCTATATCTCTACCTAAATAAGAAATTTTGTCAGATATTTTTACTACACAAGCTTCCCATGTATATGGAGAATATTGGTTAGATTTAAGATAATCATTTTCTAAGTTGATAAATTCAGTTCTAGGTTTTAGAGAAAATTCATCTATTTCACCACAATGTGAGATAATTCCATCCCTTACAGCATATGTTAAATTTAAATTTTTTTCTTCGCCATTTATATTAGTTAGTAATTCTATATTATCCACAAAGTTTAAACCATTTCTTTCATGCCAAAAAGAATCTAAATTATTTTCTAAACAAATCTTGTTTAAAATTTGCTCACCTTTATGCCCAAAAGGACTATGGCCAATATCATGTGCTATGGAAATGGCTCTTGTTAAGTTTGTATTTAAACCTAAAGATTTTGCAATAGTATAACTTGTAGCATCAACATTATTTACATGTTCTATACGAGTACATATATGGTCATTTTTAGGCAAGAAGAATACTTGTGTTTTATGTTTTAATCTTCTATACGCATTACAATATATAATTCTGTCATAATCTCTTTCGAATTCGGAACGAACATCATTTTCTTTTTTATATAAATCATCTTGTCTAGAAATTAAGTTATTCCAATTTGGATTATTTGGGGTAGCAGAAACACTGTTAAATTTAAAATCCATTAAAATTCCTCCTTAAACTAGTATAAAGAACCTTAAATAAGGTACTTAAAATTCATTTAAAGTTTATCATAAAAAAATCATATAAGTAAGGAAATTTTTAAAATTTTAAAAACAATACTTGATTTTTTTAAAAAAGGGAGTATAATATAATTTGAAAAGGTCAAAGAAAGTCAAAGTCAAAGACGAGAAAAACTGAAAAATTACAAAATAGATGAACAAAAGCAAACAAGCTAAACGAACCAACAAAGGAAGTGATGAAATGAGAATCTCAGATTTAATAGAAGACTTTATAAAAGATATGCTAAAAACAGAAGATGAATTAGAAATACAAAGGAATGAGCTTGCAGAACAGTTTAATTGTGTTCCTTCACAAATAAATTACGTAATATCCACACGTTTTAAACCATCACAAGGTTATTATGTAGAAAGTAGAAGAGGTGGAGGAGGTCATATAACAATTAAAAAAATAAATATAACTCAGAGTAATTATTTAATGCATATAATAACAAGTATTGGCGATAATTTAACATCTAAAGAAGTGGACATTTTTATAAGTAATTTTTTATCAGATGGAATTGTAACTAAAAAAGAAGCCAAACTTTTGAAAGTGGCAACAAGTGACAATGTACTTAATGTGCCAATAGAAATAAAGGATATGCTAAGAGCGAGAATTTTTAAAAATATGTTAATAAATTTAGTAGAAGACTAAAATTTAATATTGTATATTAAGGAGGTTTTTATTATGAAATGTCAAAAATGTGGTAGTAAAGAAGCAAATGTAAAATATACACAAATTATTAATGGTGTAAAAAAAGAAATGAACTTATGCGAAGATTGTGCAAAGGAACTTGGAATAGGAAGAGAACTTAACTTTAATATGTCTATGAATTTACCAAGCTTTTTAGGAGGATTTTTTGATGAATACAATATGGATTCATTCATTCCTTCTATAGGTTCTATAAGAGAAGAAGGATGTAACACTTGTGGTACAACTTATAACGAGTTTGCAAATACAGGTTTATTTGGTTGTATGGAATGTTACGATATATTTGCAGATAGGTTGGATCCAATATTAAGAAATATACAAGGTTCTAATAGGCATATAGGCAGAAAATCTAGAAGTTTAGACAAAAGTATAGTAAAAAATATGGAAGAAAAGCAAAAAAAATTAAATAAGAATAAAGAAAA
>ERZ827450.3213-NODE-3213-length-11524-cov-2.556369_pt1 | contig 11524 bp, 5 predicted proteins | sample MGYA00519773_ERZ827450 | MGnify/ENA primary metagenome ERZ827450 (study PRJEB31778, sample SAMEA3449306) | human gut metagenome | biome: human gut; feature: human-associated habitat; material: faeces | place: United Kingdom | collected 2010/2012 ...
CACTATCACAAAAATCCCTAGTTCATCACAAGCATCCATAAAGGAAGGATCTTGCGGATAATGGCAAAGACGAAGCACATTGAAACCAGCCTTTTTCAATTTATAAGCATCCCGCCAGTTGATATTGTTAGACAACGCATTTCCTACAATAGCGAAATCCTGATGACGGTTACCACCCAATAACGGCTTATCATAAGGTTTACCATTCAGGAAGAATCCGTCTTTACCCTTAAACTCAACACTGCGGATACCTATCTTCTGCCTGAAACCATCCACCACCGTCCCCTTCTGATCTTTAATTCGCACAAATATCTGATATAATTGCGGAGATTCCGGAGTCCATAATCGCGGGATCTCTATCCTGACCTTATCCGTGAATGATGAAGATTTACCAGAGGATATATTTATTTTTCGTGTATGTGTTGTCTTCTGCTCTCCGTCAGGGTCTATGAATTCATATTCAAGTATGCCGGAGAAACTCTTCTTCTGTTCATTACGAATGTGGGTCTTCAGGTTTAGTACGGCAAGTGCCTCGCCTACACTTTCAAAAGAGGTAAAGACTCCTCCTCCTGCAACTACATTCTCATAATTGGGGTCGGTGATGTACGTATGCCCGTGTGTTATCAGCCAGCAATCGCGGTATATCCCGCCAAAATAGGTAAAGTCAAGTGAGTTCTCCTCTTTCCCCGGAGGGTACGAAGAATCATCACTATTGTCGGCACATACGGCTATTACATTATCTTCACCTTGACGAAGCGCATCCGAAACATCTACAACAATAGGCAGATATCCACCAAAATGCTCTTTGAGGAACTTTCCGTTTACCCATATCTTGCATTTTCCCATAATTGCTTCAAAATGTAAGAAAGTCTTTTTCCCCTGAAGATCTTCATTTGGAGTAAAGTGTTTCCTATACCAGACAATACCTTGATAATTGATACATCCACTTGCTTCCGGTGGAAGATACTCAATGCCGTGAGGCAGGGATACAACTTCCCACTCTTTATCATTGAAAGAGGACATATAAGCATCGGAGATATCCCCTTTATGGAATCTCCAAGCCACATTCATAGAATAAGCCTGCCTGCCGGTTTGAGTTAAATTATAAAAACCAGCTGTAGAAAATTCCGGTTGCCGTGCTGCCTGCAATGGGAAAGCGTTATACAGCAAAATGACAAATACAAAAAAAAAGATTCGGTTTAATGTTCTCATGGGGTGTTTATTTTAATAAATAAATAAGGGATCAATGTGCTAATTCCATCCTGCATAATAGCATAGTTTATTAGCACATTGACACATTATCAATCAAAGAAGCTTTCCAAACGATACAATCTAATTTTGGATGCCTGCAATATCCGCTGGACTTCATTCTCTATATTGATAAGAAATCCGATGGATACCTCCTTCTCCGCTGTCAATTCGAACTCCAATGGAAGGGTTTTATTATTCCATTCATCCGTTATTTCAACAGAAGCAATGGCAGTCGTTATCTGGGTATCATCGGGAAGATCGGCTCTATCGCCCACCAACAGGTAAGTGTCCCTCTCTACCGCTACTTTCTTCATATCGGCTTCAACAAGATATCTTCCTTTCGGCAAAGTAAATGTCTGGTATATTTTTCCGTTGATTATAGGGGTATCATAACTACCCCAACGTTCTATTCCCAAATAGCCACAATTATCGTCATAACCCGCTCCGGTATCCGGACGTGATTTTTGCAATCCGTCGTTACTTGTCCAGTCTGCCAATGGAGCAAAGCGTGTTGTTGTTCCCGCCTCTCTCTGGAAAGTAGAATTAAGGAAATAAGTATCCGTAATTTCAATTTTCTTACTGGAAAAATCTGCCGTATTCAGCGTTACAAAAAGCGTATCCACCGGATTCAACTTATAAGAGCTAAGATTACCGACTTTCACTTTGACACCTACCACTTCTCCCGGATGATTGTCGATAACCGCACTGGTAAGGTTCAGATAAAACGCTTTTTTCTGGGTACCGGCAGGGACAGTCAAATGATTTATTTTCTCAAGGCTGTTCTCTGTCAACGTAAAGAAGCATTCGTCAACTGTCAATGTCGCACATCCTTCAGGCGCTTCATTGTACAACAATTCAAGATCCACGTCGAAACCCTGATTGGTTTCAAACCCGGAAAGGGCAATACCAAAACCTTTCTTAAAAAGCTTATTCTCTCTGTCTACAATCAGATTGTCTTGCGTGAGAACCACCGTCCCATCTCCAACCTGTACCAAACTAACAACTTGATCGAGCTTCTTGACCTCATCCAGTGTATTCACATCGCATGCAATGAATAATATTAGGGATAAAATTCCTGTAACATATAATTTATACTGTTTCATAGTGACTTCTGTTTTTAAGTTACCAACCCGGGTTCTGAACACATGCCCTGTTCCGTATCATTTCATCATCAGAGATCGGCCAGAGATAGAACTTCTTGGGGAACGAACGCCGTTCGATCAACGTGCGTTTATAAAACGCCACATCATTCAGGCTTTCTCCCGCATCCACATTCATACCCATCAACGGTGCTCCGTCTACCACGTCTGCTATCTTCCACCGGCGTGTATCCCATGCACGGAAATTCTCAAAAGCCAATTCTACTCTTCGCTCGTCACGAATTGCCATACGCATCCCACTTTGGGTACGTTTCTGCTCCGTTGTCAATCCGGGCAGTCCTGCACGTTTACGGACTGCATCGATATAAATGGCGGCTTCGTCACGGACAGTCTGGTTATCAGATGCTTCATTCAATGCTTCTGCATAGTTCAGATATATTTCTCCCAAACGCATCATGACAAGTGATCTTAAAGCACCCGTCCAGTTATAAAGATCCGAGTTCGGGCTTATATTTTTGCAGGTCAAATACCCAGTAGCGCTATAGTCATGAGATCCACCTTTACCACAATTACCTTTAAAGAAGAGTTCCACTGTTTGTTTCGGTTTACCGTCTTCCTGATAAATCCAGTCGGCACCATTATAAATGATGGAAGTATAGAATCGAGGTTCACGATTCACATACATCATGTTTGTTCCAGCTTTGGTATACTTATCTGCCGTTGTAGAGAATTTAGTCAAATCTTCCTTAGATGGATCATACTTACTACCATCTGCCATGAAATAAGCATCCACCATTTGTTGTGAGATAGCAACACCATTCCAACCATTCACTATTCGTGGCGCACAATGCCTTTCCCAACCATTGTTTGCATTCGAAGAAGCCATAGAGGGACGGCAGTAAATCACCTCTTTATTCCATCGGTCAAGAAACACATCCCGGTAAGAGAGGAACGGATCGAGTACACCATTGGTGTACACCGTATAGAGTCCATCGAACGGATCGGAACCTTTTAATACATTGTCTATTAAATCTTTATTAGCCTTTGCAGCTTTCTCCCATTTTACAAGATCAAGAGAGATATTCTCTACCATTGGAGTACCATCTACGTTTTTAAAAGATGCCATATCGGAGTTCCCGTTCCAGAAAGGACTGGCAGCCAGCATAAGTATTCTTGCTTTGAAACCCATGACCGTACGTTTGTCTATACGTCCTTTATCCTGTTCATTGACAAATATTTCCGGAAGGTCCGGGCTCTTCAATATCTCATCGAATTCCTGAATGACATAATTCACACAAGTCTCAAATGAACTCCGTTTGATCTGCAAATCTTCATTGCTGGAGTTGACATCCATGATGTCTTCCGGCATAAGAACGACCGGCCCGAACTGGCGTATCAGATAAAAATAGTAAATGGCACGAAGTGCTTTAGCTTCCTGTTTCCAGGAAGCTCTTACGTCTGCCGTAAGAGTTGGGTCTCCGTTTCCGTCAATCCGGTTAAGGAAGGTAGTGGCAGAGCGGATCCCTTTATAGAAAGCATTCCATTTGTCATAATATTTGCTACGTGTATTCCAGTTGCCTATATTGATCTGTTTTGCCCAGCAGGAGCTCCAAATGAAATCTCCTTCATCGCAAATTCCCAACATATTATAGTTGTTCTGCAATTCCAATTCATCCGGAATAAAAGAATATACGCTACTCAAATAAGCCTGTGACCGGGGACGTGAATTGAAAATATCATCAAGAGTCAACATGTCATCCGGTTGTTTATCAAGAAAGTCAGCACATGAAGTCAAGGATAGTGCCCCGACTATTAACATACATTTTATAAATCGTAAGCTTTTCATATATCTGTTGTTGATTTTGTAATTAGAAATTAAGATTTACACCCAAAGAAACATTTCTCTGTATAGGATAAGCAGAGCCGTTTCCATTACCAAGTTCCGGATCCCAATATTTAAACTTACTGAATGTACAGAGATTTAGTCCGGATAAGTAAATACGCAGTGTGGATATTTTAGCTTTGGACGTCCATGTTTTAGGGAATGTATAACCCACCTCGACAGTCTTCAGACGAAGATAGTTGGCACTTCTCTGCCACCAAGTAGAACTACGGTAGTTGTTAGGATTATCACCATCGCTCAACCGAGGGAACAAGGCATCCTGTCTCGGATTCTCAAGAGTCCAACGGTCTGTGGCCCAGTACGTCACGTTACCTTGCTCCTCACCTCTCAAGAACGGGAAGAATCCGTCGCCTCCCAACATGAAGTCCATATTGGCAGCCCCCTGAAAGAATACAGAGCAATCGATTCCTTTGTATGCCAATGACACGCCAAAACCATAAACAATCTCAGGAATATCCGGATGTCCGATAGCCACTTCATCTTCAGGGCTGATGACTCCGTCACCATTCACATCTTTGTATTTGATGTCTCCCACACGTACTGTTCCGAAAGTCTGTTCGGGAGAACTGGCTATCTCTTCTTCCGAAGTGAATAAGCCCTCTGCAACCAATCCAAACGGTTGGTTAAGACGTTTTCCCTTCCGGTTCTGGTATTTATAGATATAATCGGGTTCGTCGTTATCAACAAAGTTATTCCGGGCAAAAGTATAATTGCTTCTCAATGCAACCTGAAAATCTCCAAACATGTGTCTATACTCCAAAGTGGCATCAATACCCTGATTTCTGAACTTTCCGATATTACCCCAAGGGGTATTCTGCACACCGATAATCCCCGGCATCGAATTTCTCTGCTGGAAGATACCGGTACGGTAACGGTGGAAATAATCTGCCTGCAAATAGAAACCAAGAAGCGGGCCTCTATGCCTATATTCTCTTCCCGTTCCGTTTCCCAAGTCAAGTCTGCTCCCCACTGGTCTTCACCGATACTTCCCCAATGTGTATTGACATCTTTTCCGAAAACATATTCGCCATACCCTCCTCCGGTTGTAGTGAGATAAGCAAACCGGCGTGATCCCAGGCGGTCATTGCCTTTCAAGCCAATAGATGCTCTGATCTTCAGATATTCAATCAATGAGGCAGAGACTTTGTCTTTGAAGAAGCCCTCTTCGGAGATGAGCCAACCAAGAGCAATGGAAGGGAACAATCCAAAGCGATGTCCTCTGGCAAAATTCTCGGAACCGTTATAGGCTCCATTGGCTTCTACATAGTATTTACGGTCATAATTATAGGTGAGACGCGCTACCAGTCCCATGTTGCGATAAGGAAGCCCTTCGGTGGCATTATTAACATCGGAGTTCTGGTAATCTTGCTGGTTGTATAATAGGAGTCCGCTCACTCCGTGCTTCCCGAACACTCTGTCATAGTTCAAACTTGCCTGGAAATAGATTCTTCTGTCACCACTTGCCGATTTAGTATATCCCAGTTCTTTGTTGCCGCTATACGTTTTCTCCAGAATCAGTTCATTGGTTACAGGGTCTCGCCCCGGAGGCACAATCTTCCAGCCATCTCCACTACGGGTGCGTGCTACATTATTCCAGGAGTAGGAATCATATGAAAATAAAACTTTCGCTTTTAATCCCTGTACGAAATCAGAAAAATCATAGTTAAGCGCTATATTAGTCTGCAAAGTATTCGCCCATTTATCATTGTATCCACTATTGACAAGCATGGAATACGGGTTCAGATTTCCGGCTCCGCCTGCCGTCAGGTATATTTCCTGCCGAGGATCTTCCGGATCCGGTGCGGTAGGATAATACTGAGCCGGAGTTGCTAACATAGTGTTTGTACCACAATGATCCCGAATCATTTCCCGGGTAAGTGTTCAGCATTAGATAGCCGCCCAATCCAAGACTCAATTCCATGTTCTTGAAAAGTTCTATATCTGTATTAGAGCGGAAGTTCATTCGTTTCAATCGGGTAGTAGAGTCATAACTCTTTTTGGGGTCGGTTCTCCAGATTCCTGTTTCCCCATAAAAGCTGCCGGATATAAAATAACGTGCTTTCTCCGTACCTCCGCTGGCGTTGACGGTAAAGCGTTGGTTGGTAGCACGATCTTTCATCATCAGCTTCATCCAGTCCACATTCGGATACAGCCACGGGTCTTCACCGGAAGCATATTTGGCAATTATGTCTGGAGTATAAGGTGTTTTGTAATCCGGGTTCGTAGCTAAACGGGCTTCATTCAATAAGGTCAAGTACGTTGGCGAATCCACAAACTTCGGGGTAGAAATAGGTTCCTGAATACCATACTCGTATTTGAAGTTAATGGCAGGCTTTCCCGATTTCCCTCTACGGGTAGTCACCAATATCACCCCATTCGCACCCTTGATACCGTAGATAGCCGTAGCCGAAGCGTCTTTCAAGACAGAGAAGCTCTCGATATCTTCCGGCTCCACATTATTCAATGCACGCTCTACACCATCCACAAGTACTAACGGCTCTTTACCCGAACCGGAAGTACTGATACCACGTATCCAGAACTGAGCATCATCTTTTCCCGGTTCTCCACTTCGCTGTACGGAGATAATACCTGAAATTTTTCCTGCCAGAATATTAGTTACAGATCGAGGAGCTGCTACTTTCAAATCTTTAGCACTCACCGTAGAGATAGCTCCTACTACAGACTCTTTCCGTTGTACGCCATATCCCACTACTACGACTTCGTCCAGAGCAGCCCCAGCTTCCTGCATCACAATATTAAGTACACTCTTCCCTGCTACGGTTACCTCTTGGGTCTGATAACCAATATAGGAAATAATGAGTACTGCATTACGGTTAGGTACTTTTAACTGGAACTTTCCATCCATATCCGAGATTACCCCATCATCTGTACCTTTTACCCGAATATTTACTCCGATAAGAGGATCTCCTTCCGGCGATTTGATAACACCAGATACAGATATGTCTACCTGGACTTCATCGTACCCTACCGGGTGTGCCCATGTTATTTCTGGTAAAGCCTGAGCCATAAGAGGAAATGCAACCAGCAGCATTTTCAGCCAGCGTTTCGGTTGCCGATACGTACTACTTTTTGAAAGGCTCTCCATACAGTTGTGTTTTTACATCGTTATTATATAAGTTATATGACTTTTGCAAAGGTCTTTATTTATGGTTCGATTCCACTGTTTATAGTAAGTGCAAAAGTAATCTGAGATTTCTATTTATACTGTATATTATGTAACAAAAAGCATCTCTTTTATACAGGATACAACTTTGATGAACTATCCAATTTATAACAGTACCGGAACATTGTCTGCCTGTCTTGCATGTTATGAAATAAACGATTAATGTTACATTCTATACATAGAAAGATCAAATCTGTCCGTAATATTGCAAAATAATACTAAAACAAATTACCATGTCATCAAAAGTACTCCGATTACTACTACTTTCCTGCTTTTTTATAATAAATTGTATGCCATCCATGTCTCAAACGATTGATGCTGGAAAGTACATTCAAGAAAACGATGCAACCCCCGGAATCATCGAAACCGTCCGATTATGCAGGCAGAAAAACGCCTCCAGATTATCCATCCCTAAAGGAATCTATCACTTCTACCCGGACTACGCCATAGAAAAGTGTGTATATATAAGTAATAATGACGGAGGAATCAAACGCATCGCCTTTGACCTTTCGGACATGAGTAACCTTGAAATAGACGGGAATGGTTCCCAATTTATTTTTCATGGATTCATTACTCCCTTTCTACTGGAAAATACACGAAATATAACATTGAAGAACCTCTCGATAGACTATGCACGAACTTTTCATTCGGAGGGAAAAATTCTCGCTGCATACGGAGATAGCATAGACGTCCGTTTCTCTTCGGCATACCCTTACAAGGTAGACCACTCTGTACTGACATTTATAGATGAAAGGAATAACGAATATCCCTGGACAAGCCTGTTGGAATTTGATCCTGTAAAAAGGGAAACAGCTTACAAGGTGGTAGATTATTGGTGCGGTCCTCATGTCAGAGTGAAAGAACTATCCAAAGGAGTGATACGGGTATATTATCCGGGAGTCCGGGCTACCGTAGGCAATGTCATGGTTTTCGGTGCTGCCCATAGGCTTGTTCCTGCCTTCATACTATCCGGATGCAATAACATCTCATTTTCGGATATCAACATCTACCATTGTGGAGGAATGGGAATTGTGGCTCAGATGAGTCGTGACATCTTGATAGATCATGTTAATGTAACTCCTGCTCCTCAAGGTGGACGGGTGGTCAGCCTTACTGCTGATGCTACTCATTTCGCAAACTGCTCAGGATACATACGGATGACAAACTGCCTGTTTGAGAATCAGAAAGATGATGCTACAAATATTCACGGCCTGTATGCGCAGATAGACAGTGTACTCTCCGAGAAAGAATTTCTGGTAAGATTGGTACACCCCCAACAATACGGAGTAAGATTCATCGTCCCGAACCAGAAAATAGAATTCGTGGATGCGCAGAGTTTGGAAACATATACACAGAACGAAGTAAAAACTGTGGAATATATAAATAAGGAACATATGAAAGTAACGGTAAAACAACCTTTGTCCAAAGAAGTAAAGCTAAAGGATGGCATAGCTTCCATAACCGACCAGCCGGATGTATTTATCAGTAATTGCAGGATGCAGGGCAACCGGGCAAGAGGCTTCCTGTTGGGAAGCCGTGGCAAAATCGTCATTGAAAATAATTACTTCCACATACCGGGTGCTGCCATCCTGTTCGAAGGAGACTGTCGCTACTGGTTTGAACAAGCGGGAGTAAGAGATATTATTATCCGGAAGAACACATTTGACAACTGCTTTTACGGTACATGGGGAAATGCAGTGATCCAAGTTGCCAGCGGAATAGAACAGAACAAGCGAAGCCAATCGCGCTACAACCGTAATTTGCAAATCATGGAAAACACATTCCGTACGTTCTGTCCGCAGATTCTTAACTTGTATTCTGTAGACGGATTAGTGTTCAAACAAAATAAAATAGAAGAAACCCATGAGTACCCTTGCCCGGACAAAGGCGGTAAACGCTATGATATACAGGATTCATCGAATATCTTCATCTCAGAATAACACAATAAGACCTATATCTATACATTTACTAAATAGTTATCTTATGAAAAAGAACACCTTTATTTTATACGCAATATTAGCGTTGTGTATACCGAGAATTTCAGCACAAGCTGAACAGGACCTTGAAGTCTGGTACAAGTTTGATTATCAGCAAGGAGACAATCAGATTAAAGACTATTCCGGGAATGACCGGCATATGATTACCAAAAAATACTATGGCGGCACGGGAGAACTGAGTAACTTCCAATGGGGAACCGATGCAGATCACGCTTATGTCTATTTCGCCCCCGACCGGGATGCCGACTTGGTTCTTACCCTAGAAAATGAAAATTGGAAAGGTATCTTGGCTTCCCAGCCCCGTACACTGGCTACTTGGGTTAAAGTAGATCAAAACGTAGACCCTAACTCCGGGCAATGGCTGTATTCTTATGGAGATGAAACCGCTACCGGAGGAGGATACCGGATTGAGCTAAAAGGAACCAGTATAGAGTTTGCCAACGCCATCAATACAGGCGCCAACCAATGGTGTAACCGCAGCGTCTGCTGGATGACAAGTTACCCACAAGCCACTTGGCATCATTTAGCCTTTGTCTATGATGGCACCGGAGACCGCAAAACCGGAATGAAACTCTACATCGACGGAAAAGAAGAAAACCTAAATCCGGTAAGCGACGAAGCTGACTTCTCTATTAACACTACCGGACTTTATTCTCCTGAAATAGGACGATATATGAAGGGAATCTCCCTGTCTGATTTCCGTTTTTACTCGCGAGCACTAACAGCTGACGAAATCTCCTCACTAATAACCGGCAACCAAGATTTCACCATTGAAAGTCTGAATACAATCATCCAAAAGGCCATCACCGAAAAAAAAAACAAGGTAACGATTCCCCCGGGAACGTACAGAGGAAAGGCTCCTTTCCTGAACATCAAAGCATCAGACCTTGAGATCATAGCAGACGGTGTAACCATGGTTTGCGAAACCAAAGTAAGGGCACTGAATTTTGACCAGTGCAAGAACATCACTTTGCGAGGGCTGACCATCGACTACAACCCATTGACATTCACTCAGGGAGAGATCGTAGAAGTAGGCTCAGGCTACGTAGATGTGAAGATACATGCAGGATACCCCGTAGAAGCCTACAGTCGTATCGACATCCTCGACCCTAAAACCCGCTATCGGAAAAGAGGCAGCAAATTCATATGGGGTGCCACCGCTGAAAACAAAGGTAACGGTATCATCCGCGTCTTTCAGTCGGGAGATATGACCAACGTAGCCCACGTTGGTGATCTGGCAACGATGAGTACAGGCCCGGAAGGAACATACGGTTCGCCACACGGCTTAGTCTTGTCCAAATGCCAAGGTGGTATGTTATTGGAAAACGTAACTATCTATTCTGCTCCCGGATTCGGGATCTTCGAGAGTGAAGGAGAAGGAGGAACTGTACTCCGTAATTGTAACATCGTTCCCGGACCTGTTCCCGAAGGAGGAACAGAAGCACGAATGTTAAGTTGCTCATGGGATGCCATACAGCATTCGCTTACCCACAAAGGCCCGATAGTAGAAGGATGTACGGTCCGCGATGCAGGAGATGACTCCTGGAGTGTCACTTGGAACGGAAGTTATGTCATCGATGCGTTCCCCGCCAGCAACCGTCTGACTTTGAAAGACGGTAACGGTACTCCCATCACTACCCACGTCTTTGGTATCGGAGATACATTACGCACTTCACTCACTTCCGAATATGCAATCATCGATAAAATCTCAGGGAATCTGATCCTGATAAAGAGCGGGGAATCCTTTCCGGCATCCTGGCAACCCGGTATGAGGATCTACTCTCCCAACCGCCGATGCGAACATTTCATCCTGCGCAACAATCACTTTAGAAGTTCCGGCCGCGTATTGGTGAAAGCCAGTCATGGAATCATAGAGAATAACACCTTTGAAGATACGCATAGCGGAGTGACCATTAATTCGGAAGATGCAGTAACAGCCATCGAAGACATCATAATCCGCAACAACACTATCAGTGGGACGGGGCATTTCATGACTGCTTCTTATAGTAATCAGGCAGGAGCCATATCAATTGTTGCCACCACCGGCAATACCATTGCGCCAAGCGGACTCTTTGCCGATATTACGATA
>ERZ827450.3222-NODE-3222-length-11493-cov-2.331614_pt1 | contig 11493 bp, 10 predicted proteins | sample MGYA00519773_ERZ827450 | MGnify/ENA primary metagenome ERZ827450 (study PRJEB31778, sample SAMEA3449306) | human gut metagenome | biome: human gut; feature: human-associated habitat; material: faeces | place: United Kingdom | collected 2010/2012 ...
AACTCCGGCATCACCGCTGCAGATCATGGAAACCCTTTTGCCTTTCATAGCCTCTTCAAAAGCCAGCACACATCTGTCCACTTCTTTTTTCATTGGTGTGGTCAGATATTCTTTATCTGGAAATGTATCTTTGACAAGATCCACATATACCGTATATCCAATGATCGTATCACTGTCTTTCAAAGCATTCATTGCAATACCGGTCATCTGATCACAGCCTCCCGGTCCGATTCCAACTACATATATTTTATTCAAAATGAACCTCCCAGTTCCGGAGTGCAAGCGCGGTTGTCACGCCATTTCTCCCTGTCTTATTTTTGATCAGGCGGCCCTGCTCCGCACCCAGGACTGCACTTCGCTCACAGACATTATTCACGCCTGTGATCTTTTTTACAAATTCGGAAGGGGTAAATTCCCCCTCTGCATGACTCAGCTCTTCTTCCTCAAATGTGATAAACGGGATTCTCCAGTCTTCTGCAAGTTTTTGAAGCCCCACTTCGTCTTTTTTGATGGAAATGCTTGTCAGCTTCTCTACTGCCTGGCTGTATATATCCGCGTCCGCCAGACAGACACTAGCTTCTTTTTCAATTACATCTGCTTCTTTATTCCTGCGGCAGCCCATTCCCAGTGTCACCACCCTGGGAATGATCTGCACCGTGGATGTAAACGGCTTACAGGTTGGATGAATGGTTACTGCAATTCCAATCTCCGGTTTATCCTGCGTGTCTTCCGAAGACTCTTCCAGGCCTTCCGGCAACTTTCCTGTCCATGGAAATTCACTGTAAAATCCGACAGGTTCTCCCGCAAGCAAGGCTGCCGAAACCTCCTTTGCCGCTTTCATATTCTGAATTCCACAGCAATTCTTTTTTGCAAAGACATCCACTGCAAAGCGATGATGAAGATCTGTCGCTGTCGTTACGACTGGAACTGCACCCAGAAGCTCCGCAACTTCCAGAGTCAGTTCATTCGCACCGCCAAGATGTCCTGATAACAGAGATATCACAAACTTTCCACATTCATCGATCACCAGTACCGCCGGATCAGACTTCTTACTTGCTACGTAAGGTGCAATACTGCGCACCGCGATTCCACAGGCTCCGACAAAAATGATCGCATCATCTGTCTCAAAATGGCGGCCTGCCCAGATTCCTGTACTTTCCACAATCGAATCATCGAGATATTTACTTTTCTTATAAATTTCTGCCGTATAACCTTTGCCCTGAAGGTCTTTTTGCAGGTCTTCCGCAGTCATATATCCTGTAAGACTGAAACAGATGATTGAAATACGCATTATTTAATTCTCCATTTAGATCGGATTATTTACTGCGCGTTCTCACTCTGTTGCTTCACGGAATTCGGTAGTGAATCCCGGATCATACAGTTTTGAGCGATCATAGTGAGCTGCTTTTACAGAATCCCCAATGATCATCAGTGCAGTCTTTGTGATATTGTTTTCTGCAGCAGTCTGTGCAAGCGTGCCTACTGTGCAGACAAATTTCTTCTCATCCGGCCAGGTTGCCTTGTATACAATTGCCGCCGGCGTATCAGCTGTATATCCGCCTTCGATCAGTCTGCGGCTGAGTTCTTCCAGCATACCGGTGCTTAAGAAAACGACCATCGTTGCCTGATGAGCTGCAAATGACTGAATGCTTTCTTTGGATGGAACCGGTGTACGGCCTTCCATTCTTGTGATGATCACACTCTGTGAGATATCCGGCAGAGTATATTCCAGATTCAGGGCACTTGCCGCACCGCAGAACGCACTGACACCAGGACAATAGTCATACATAATTCCCTTCTCATCCAGAATATCCATCTGCTCACGGATTGCACCGTAAATACAAGGATCGCCTGTATGAAGACGCACAGTCATCTTCCCTTCTGCTTCTGCTCTCTCCATAACGGAGATGACTTCTTCCAGTGTCATCTTCGCACTGTTATGAATCGTACAAACATCCTTGCTGTATTCCAGCAGCTGCGGATTTACCAGCGAACCTGCATAGATGATCACATCCGCCTCCTCCAGATACTGTTTACCTCTGACTGTGATAAGATCCGGTGATCCCGGTCCTGCTCCAACAAAATGAACCATGTTTTTATTCTCCTTTTTTTATATATAATTGTTTAATTTGTCATTTACTCTCAGCTGAATTTATTTTACGGATCAGTTCTTCTGCATGCTCTGTCTGGCCAAGATATCCAAATTCATTGGAAAAGATCACCGCACCCAGAAGGATCTGCTGATAAGAACGATGATCCAGATAAAACTGGATATGTCGGGTCACATCCTCCATCGCTTTCTGTAAAATATGATAACGATCAAGCACATGCAGGGCCTCATCCGTCGTGTTGCATGCCAGAATCTCTCTGGCACATTCCAGATCTGCTCCGGAGCGTATTGCTGCCGCACACAGAACCTCCATACGTCCGTCTGCGCTGTGTGAATGTGTATTCATGATTCCGGCAGCAACTTTGACAAATTTGCCAATATGCGAAATAAAAAGAATCCCCTTTACTCCCATGTTCACTGCCATATCAATGGTTTCACCTACATAATTACTGCACTTGATGTTTTTTTCAAAAGGAAGATCCATATGCTCCCTGAGGTAATCTGCCCCATAATTTCCCGGAGTCACGATCAGATACTGTTCCCCCTGTGAAAAATGCTGTTTCATTTCTACCTGAATACTCTGAATCAAGGCTTTCTCACTCATAGGTTCTACGATACCGGACGTTCCAAGAATAGAGATGCCACCCTGGATTCCCAGACGGGGATTAAAAGTCTTTTTCGCGATCTGTTCACCTTCTGGAACAGAAATCGTTACTTTCAGGCCACCCTCATAGTGGTATCGATCTGCTGCATCCTCCACTGCTTTCAGGATCATGGCCTTTGGCACAGGATTGATTGCTGCTTCTCCCACTTTCTGTGAAAGTCCCGGACGCGTCACTCTTCCGACACCTTTCCCTCCATCGACCGTAATCTCAGAGGATTTCGGACATTTTTCCACTCTGGCATAGACCAGAATTCCATTCGTCGTATCCGGATCATCCCCCGCATCTTTACGTACTGCGCAGATCACTGTATCTTTTTCCATACAGACGTCATGCAATTCCAGATGGAGAAGAATTCCCTTTGGTGTCATAAGATCTGTCTCGTTCTGTTTCTGACCTCCGAGAAGCATTTCCGTGGCACCTTTTGCAGCTCCCGCCGCACAGGATCCGGTCGTATAGCCGAAATGAAGTTTCTTTTGATTTTTAATTACATAATAATCTTCCAGTCCTGTTTTATGTGCCATAACTTCCTCCTTCACATATGCCATTTTATTATATTATTTTGCCAAAAAAATGTCAATGAAACACCTTTTAATTAATCTTACATTCCTCATTTATCCGGAATACCTTTTAAAATATTTCTGCACAAAAAAACCAGCCCACTTTCGGACTGGTCTTTTGCATTTTATGTATCTTTTTAATAAATAATGATCGGATATCCACCGTCAATCGTATTATAGATCAGTGCTGCCTGATCTGTCGGAAGGTTGATACAGCCATGACTTCCGGCGCCACTTTTATATCGGTTTCCTCCGAAAGAAGACTGCCAGGATGCATCATGAAGCCCCTGCCCATATACAAATGGCATCCAGTAATTTACTTTTACGTTGTATCCATATTCCTGACTGCTCAGGTTATATGGACTTGCCTTGTAGGCAATCGGCCATGCTCCTCTGTATGTCTCCCTGCCGGCTTTTGGTGCTCCACTGACGATATCTGTTTCTGTCACAAGTGCTCCATCCTTGTACAGCCACAGATGCTGGTTATCCAGACTTACTTCTATATAGCTTCCGTTCAGATCATCTGCACCGTTACGCTGCATGCCACTGATGCTGTATACCGGATCTCGTGTAACTGCAGTACCACTCGCAAGATCTGTCAACAACTGCTGCACTTCTCCATCCTGATCGATCTGAAATCCATATTCATTATCGGATACCGTGACATCATTTCCATAGGATGTGTGGAATGTACGTGGAACATAGATGGTATTATACTTCGCTGCAAGATTCTGTACATAAGATTTCACTGCTTCCTGATCAATATTCAGGCTGTCATCTGTAATCTGCAGCCATGTCTCGATTGTTCCTGCATCAATTACTTCCGTCGTACTTCCCAATGTATATGTAACTGTAGTACTGCGATATTTATTCAACTGATCATTCAGTCCTGTAACTTTATTCTGCATTTCATCAGAAACCGTTACAGACGGCTGCTGATAAACATTTGTATCCAATGTGATCTGAATATCCCCACCAAGAAGCTTCAGCCGAAAATTATCATCCAGCATCTGATCTACATAGCTTTCAAGTCTGGTCTCATCAATTTTATTTCCCTGCACATCATTGACCAGAACAAACTGCTTCTGCTGTTCGTCATACTGAACCGCTGCATCCACGGATGCCGTACGCTCTTTACCTCCAAAATTAGAAGACGCAAGAGCTTTCTTTTCCTGTTCTTCATTCTTCTGGATCTGATATGCGATCTTGTAATCTTCCTGCGTGGCAAAGATCTTTCTGTTTGCTTCCCGCGTTGTCTGCAATTCTGTAAGCTCACTTTTAAGTGCTGACTCATCCAGATCATATCCAAGTTCACTCACCGTTGTCTGATAGACATCCGAGCCACCTTCTTTGAACTGTACCTTACGGCTGCGAAAAGCATCCAGAAGCTTCTGTTCTGCCTTATCTGCCGTCAGCGTGGAAACATCCATCCCGTAAATAGATATTTTTCTTCCAAGTGTATTGGTATCTGCAATATGTATGTAAGTAAAAACCCCCGCCGTAAGAACAACCACACCTCCGATACATGCGCCCAATATGATTTTCTTTGCTTTTCTGCTGAGCTTAAATTTGTCTGCCATAATCTCTTTCCTCTTATCTGCTGTATTGTCAATTTATGCACGTATTCTGATTCTTATTATATTACAGAGAAAAATGGACTTCTGTAATCTGAGGTTTCTGTTTATCTCTGGCAATAAATTATTTTACCTTTTAATAACCAGAACTCTTCTCATAAGGTGTTGTATAGATTTTCAGGAATTTATCATATTCTTTGTTACTGTAAAAATATCTTCTGTTATGACGGCTGATATCAAGGCAGTCAAAACCCTTTCTTTTGAGCAGTCTGTATGTCTTTTCATATGCACTTCCTGTCATTGTATTTAACTGCCACAGTGAAAAATTAAGCGCCCAATTAACAAATGCCCTTTCTAAGGTATCATATAAACCTCTGTCTTTTAGCTCCTTTTGCATAGCCAAAAGCGCAATATAGAAACAATCCCATGATTTCTCTCTTGTACGCGACAGAGATGTTCTGACATTGACTCTCTGATGGATCAAGATCTACTGTAGAAATTCTGGAAGCGCAGGCAAGCGCAATAAAAACAAAGAGCATATCATTTGTTGTTCGAAGATTCTGATACTTGATTCCCAATCTCCTGACATACTCCCTCTGGTATAATTTATCCCATGGCCAGCCATTAAACATTCTAAAAATATTATTTCTTACATTTTCATCAGTTGCTGCAAACGGCTCTTTTTCCGGAAAATACTGCTTCCGAAATGCCCATGTGCATTTTTTGTATACTTTCTCTGTATGATCATAGAGGTCTGCATTAAACACACATACTTCTGCCTCTGTTTCTTCCGCTCTGTCATATGCGGCTTTCAGCATATTTTTCTCAAAGAAATCATCTGCATCCAGAAAAGCCAGGTATTTTCCTCTTGCAACATCCATTCCATTATTTCTGGCTGCTCCTGCTCCCTGATTTTCCTGATGAATGACTCTGATCCTGGCATCTGCTTTTTCGAATTCTTTCAGAATTACCAGTGATCCATCTGTTGACCCATCATCCACACAGATAATTTCAATCTCTCTCAGAGTCTGCTTCAGCAGGCTGTTTAATCCGTCTTTTAAGAATTCTGCCGCATTGTATACCGGAATTATCACCGAAACCGCAGGTATATCATTACTCATATCTATTCCCCTTTGATTAATGCAACATTTTTTTCAGCTTTCGCGGAACAAAGGTAATTGCTCTTCCAATTTTTAAAGATGAAGAATTTTCCATGTCATCTATTTTTTTCTGAAGCTTTGTCACCTTGTTTTCGCTTTTTTTCAATGCCTTCGCCAGTTCTGCTTCGCTTCCAAACCTGAGTAGTTCTTTTCGAAATGTTTCATCAAAAAAAGCATCCATATCATCTACTAATCGATTGATATCTGTCCATTCTTTTTCCGTAAAATATTTTTTGTCAAAAAGTCCCCTGTTCTTCGCCTCTGAAAGTTCTTTATGCATCCTCTCCAAAAAAGCATATTTGAATTCCATTGTAAGTCTGAACAGATTCCACCGATAAGATATATATTTCAAAGATACAGCCGGTTTCTCCAGTTTTTCTTTTAGCTCCGGTCGTTTTTCAAGAAATTCTTCAATAGATTTAAATTCATCACAGATACAATATATTTTGGCAGCTGCTTTTACCGATGAATTTGCATTATCTGTGCGATAATGAAGGTAGGCATCCCGAAGCAGCAATGCCCTTTCCGCACTTGCCCATACTTTAAACGCAAACCCTGTATCCTGATAAGAAGCACCCGGTGTTTCCGCAAAAGATACATGATTTTCCAACAGCCATTCTCTCCGATAAATCCCACTCCAGATACATGGTCTCACCCGAAAGATTTCCGGATGTTCCACTGGCCTGAACACCTGATCATACAGATCATATTCTTTTAGCACTTCATAATATGTGCTCTGAGGTTCCGGCTGCGATACATAAGAATAATAGTTTGATTTCACAACATCTGCATGATTTTCTTTTGCTGCTTTATATAATTCATCAAACATATTAAGATCTGCAAAATCATCCGTTTCAATAATGCCTATATATTCTCCTGTCGCATTTTGAAGTCCAACATTCATACTATGTCCGTACCCCGAATTCGCTTTATGGATCACTTTGATACGATTGTCTTTCTGCGCATATTCATCCAGAATATTCCCTGTTGAATCTCTGGATCCATCATCTATGCAAATAATCTCTATGTCCTTTAAAGTCTGATTTACTACACTGTCCATGCATTCTTTTAAAAATTTTTCAACATTGCATGCCGGCATTAGTATGGATACTTTTGCCATCTTCCATTCCTCCTGATCTGTCATTATCTTGCACGAAGCTTTCGAATGATTGCTATGCCTGTACATTTTATTCCGTTTTTTCTCATATACCTGAATATCTTTTTCACCAAATACCCCGGTGTCGTTAATACCTGCAGCATTTTGCCCACACCGGATGGTTCTGTTATTCTCTTATAAAGATAAATATCATTTACGCAAAAAACTCTTTCAGCCTTCAACAGAATACGTTTTACAAAGCATCTATCTGTATCTATTCTATTATGAAAGTCCGTTTTTTCCCCGATAAGTAAATCTTTTTTCAAAATCTGCATGGATACGGGCGGTAATATATCCTTATTCTTTTTCAGCTGATTTCGCATTTCTTTCCCTGTTATTACCTGCGCGTAAGAGCCGCATCTGTAAAATTCATCTGAAAGATTTTTATATCGTTTCGCGAGTTTTGTATTTTCATAAAAAACTGCCCCGGAAAACAGCAGAATATCCAGATGTTTCGTCTCACATATATTCCACAACTCTTCCAAAGCAAATGAAGTGAGCAAATCCCCACTATTCATAAAATACAGATATTTCCCCTCTGCTTTATTTAATACTTCGTCCCCGCGTGTTATCTGGCCGGGCTTTGTCTGATCGATTATCTCGATATCATTTACGATTGACTGCGCTGAAAGTGAATCCAGCGTTTCTTCCATATATTTATCTGTATCACCTGCAGAAATAATTACCGTAATTTTTTTCATAATCCTAATCTCATACACCATTTCGTTTTTTCAATATTTATAGCATACTTTGTTTACTATTTAATTGCAATCATTTTCCATGATATTTTTTCAGTCCTCTGTCGAATAACTGCCCCAAATATTAATTTTCTGTCACAAACCCATAATTTTTACACCGGACAGCAATTTTGTGATAGGATAATTTTATTATGAAATGAAGGAGAAGATTGTGTTGAAACCGACAAATACCAATTACCTTTTTAAATTTTCCATTGTAACAGCTGTCTATAATGTAGCGCCTTACCTTTCCGAGGCAATTGACAGTATCCTTTCACAGGATATAGGTTTTCTCGAATCCGTGGAGCTTATTCTTGTCGATGACGGATCCACCGATGCTTCCGGAGCTATCTGCGATGAATATCAGCATAAATATCCGGAAAACATCGTCGTAATACACAAACCCAACGGTGGCGTTGCCAGCGCACGAAATGCAGGTATCGCTGTAGCCCGTGGAAGATACGTTAATTTCATGGATTCTGACGATAAACTGACTCCTGATACACTTTCTTCCGTCTATGACTTTTTTATTGAGCATGATAAAGAGGTGGATCTTGTTTCTGTTCCTATTTTTTACTTCGAACAAAAAAACGAACCACATCGCCTGAATTACAAATATGCTTCCGACAAAGCGCAGGTCATTGATCTGACCACGCATTATTCTTATGTACAAATGTCATCAGCATCTGCTTTTTTCAAAAGAGAAGCTCTGAACGATCATACATTCGATACCTCTCTTCGTTATGCAGAAGATTCCAAGGCGATCATGGAACTACTTTTAGAGAATCCCCAATATGGCATTGTCCCACAGGGGCGCTACCTGTATCGTGCCCGTACATCCATGAATTCTGCCCTGAACGGTTCCAAATCGCACAGAGAATGGTACATTGACTGCCTCAAGAACTACATATTCTGGGCATTGGATGAGGCGAAATCCCGTTTCGGAGCCATTCCGGATTATGTACAGTACAATGTCATGTACGATCTGCAGGGACGCTTCAAAGTTGATGAAATTCCAGAAACCGTATTGACGCCTCATGAAAAAACTATTTTTTTGAAAATGCTGTTCGATGCTGTTTTTCAGATTGACGACCACATCATCCTTGAGCAGAAAAATCTATCCATGGAACTGAAGGACTATATCATGAGCATAAAAAAAGCACCGGATTCCGGAACTTTGCAGTTTGACGACAAGAGCGAAGATGCCTGGTTTCAATATCCCGATCTGAGTACCGGTCACGCTTCATCTTATCAGCTTCGTCTGACTTCCATGGAACTTATGAAACATGATATCCTGCTGGAGGGTGCAGCTAAGATCTATCTGCGTTTTCCATATCCAGCCAATCTGTTTCTTCGAATCACAACCGGTCATACTACACATATGGTAAAATGCTGTTTCCGCGAAGATCCGGAACACGTTTTTCGTTTTAATGGACAGAAACTTGCTGTATTCCTGAAATTTACAGCAGTCATTCCATACGAAATGTTTTCTGGTATTACACATATCGAATTTTGCTGGGATTGCGATGGGCATACGATCTGTTATCACAGTTTACACCGTATGTCGGAATTTCCTCTTGCATATGGACAGCAAAAGCTTCTTCTGAACAAAAAGTCCTATTATGCTACACTTTCTTCGCAGATGCTTACATTTGAAGAAGCTACTCCTGTATCAAAACTGAAAAATCATACACATTCTGTGCTTCGAAGGATTCGGAAGATTTGTTATTTAAAATAACATTCAAAATATTTTTCTTATTTTCCTGTTTTCTTTGTATTGCAATCTTTTTGCCAATATGGTAGCATTCAATTAAACAGAATTAATTTATATGCTATATGTTGTTATTTAAAATAACATTTTATGAAAGGTAAAAAGATTCTCAATGAAAAAATTATCTATGACACGACTTGCCGAACTTGTTTCCGGCAAGCGAAAAGAAAAATCCATGACTCAACAGGAGCTGGCTGATGCTACCGGCATCAATCGTTCTCTGTTATCCCGTCTGGAGAAAAAAGATTTTATTCCATCAATTCCACAACTGGAAAGTCTTGGAGAATGCCTTGGATTTGATCCGGATGAAGCATTTATTGAACAGTCCGCTTCCCGGTTGCCATCTCCTTCTCCTTTGAACATTGCTGTCGCAGGCACAGGTTATGTCGGTCTTTCCATTGCAACATTACTTGCACAGCACAATCATGTTACTGCTGTTGATATCATTCCTGAGAAAGTTGATCTGATCAACAAACGCAAATCTCCGATTCAGGACGAATATATCGAAAAATATCTTGCAGAAAAAGAGCTTGACCTGACATCTACACTGGATGGCGAAGCTGCTTACACAAATGCTGACTATATAGTCATTGCGGCACCGACAAACTACGACAGTCAGAAAAACTATTTTGATACATCTGCCGTTGAAGCTGTGATCGAACTTGTCCTCAAAGTAAATCCACATGCGATCATGGTCATCAAATCCACGATTCCGGTCGGCTATACAGAATCTGCCAGAAAGAAATACAATACAGCAAATATCATTTTCAGTCCAGAATTTCTTCGTGAATCCAAAGCACTGTACGATAACCTGTATCCAAGCCGCATTATCGTTGCTACAGATCCGGATGATCCGAAACTGGTACAGGCGTCCCACAATTTTGCAGCTCTTCTCCAGGAAGGTGCTCTGAAAGAAAACATTGATACATTATTTATGGGATTTACTGAAGCAGAGGCTGTAAAACTGTTTGCAAACACCTACCTTGCACTTCGTGTTTCCTACTTTAACGAGCTGGATACTTACGCTGAAATGAAAGGTCTGAATACGCAGAACATTATTCAGGGTGTCTGCCTGGATCCTCGTATTGGAACACATTACAACAATCCTTCCTTCGGTTACGGTGGATACTGTCTTCCAAAAGATACCAAGCAGCTTCTCGCCAACTATAACGATGTTCCACAGAATATGATGAGTGCGATCGTTGAAAGTAATCGTACGCGTAAAGATTTCATTGCAGACCGTGTATTACAGAAAGCCGGTTATTACGGTTATGATGAAGAAAATACTTACAATTCTTCCATGGAAAAATCAGTCACTATAGGTGTTTATCGTCTGACTATGAAATCCAACTCTGACAACTTCCGTCAGTCTTCTATTCAGGGAGTCATGAAGCGAATCAAAGCCAAGGGTGCTTCCGTGATCATCTATGAACCAACCCTGAAGGACGGATCTACCTTCTTTGGAAGCAAAGTTGTCAATGATCTTGATAAATTTAAAAATCTGAGCAACTGTATCATCGCAAACCGTTACAGTCAGATCCTGGATGATGTAAAAGATAAAGTATATACCCGAGATCTTTTCCAGAGAGATTAGAGATAAAAAAATCCCTTCCACTTACGTGGAGGGGATTTTTTGCTATAAACGTTTAATATTCTATACAAATATTAGAACTTTCCTGCGTCTGCAGCTTCCTGTACGGCTACTGCAACAGCAACTGTCATACCAACCATCGGGTTGTTACCAGCGCCGATCAGACCCATCA